>TARA_R110002110_G_scaffold5094_1_pt1 | contig 29359 bp, 32 predicted proteins | sample TARA_R110002110 | Tara Oceans TARA_R110002110 (sample SAMEA4397330) | marine metagenome | biome: Polar Biome; feature: [SRF] surface water layer (ENVO:00010504); material: water (ENVO:00002006), including particulate matter (ENVO:01000060) such as... | depth 5 m | reverse complement strand
CTGTCCCGATACTTAGCGGCTGGGTAAAGCTACCGATGTCTGTTGATATCGGAGCCCTTGAGGTTGCGTCATGAATGATGTCGCAGAATTTTAATGTAATATCACCTGTGCCTGGCGAGATCCGGCTCTGTCGCAAATAAAATTGAACACGAACTATCACTATTCCACAGGCACAACTACCCTGTAGTAGCCAGGGCGTAGAATTGTTCCCATGCCGGCAGTGAACTCTTGTTTTGACCCTTTTTCAGCATTCGCCACAACTCAATTCCCGCCAATGTTGCGCGTGCGGACCAAAATGATTTGAAACCCAGCATTGGTCGGGTTCGCCGTTTTATAAAGCGGTGATCTTGCTCGACAATGTTATTCAAATATTTGCATTGGCGGATTTTGACGCGCTTGTTTTAATCACAATTGTACAGTTTGATAGCGGCTGTTTTGGCGCCGCTTTGGTCGATATTGATCAAGCTGGGTTTTCCGGTGGAGCCGATGGCCTTGTTCAAAAATCGACGTGCGGCTTTCTTATCACGCTTTGCCGTCAGTAGAAAGTCGATCGTTTTGCCTTGCTTGTCGACGGCGCGATGGAGATATTTCCACTCGCACATAATTTTGATATACGTCTCATCCAGCCGCCAGCGATGACCAACCCGTTTCTTGTTTTTACGAAACGCTTTTTCGATGCGTGGCGCATAGTAAACCACCCAGCGTTGAACGGTACTGTGATCTACGGCGTAATCGCGTTCCTGCATCAGCTCTTCCAGGTCGCGATAGCTGAGCGAATAGGCGACGTACCAACGCACGCATTGTAATATGATCTCTTGCTGATGGTGACGGCCCTTGAAACTGATCACGATTTGTCCAAATATTGAAATCCAGGGGACAAGAGTATAGCTTGGCAAGTCAGCAGTGCCGGTTTTGAGACAGAGCCGATGGTATTGCCTGTTCCACCAGCCTGGGCGGACAGTCGACCCTTCAATCCCTGGAACACCATGTCACAGAGAAAGACCTCAACCCATTACATCGCCACGTTGATCCGGCACGCCCGGCGGATCGGGCTGGATGTCGAGCAAATCATCGCCGAAACAGGGATTCCAGCCGAGCTGGCTGAAGTTGAGGACCAGTGGATAGAAAATGACCTGTTCACCAGCTTGGTCAAGACGATGTGGTCGGAAACCAATAATGAAACCTTCGGTCTTGACCCCACCCCGTTGCGGATTGGCACCTGGGCTATCGCCTGCGAATTCATGCTGGCCGCCGAGACGCTGGGTGACCTGTACCGCAAGGGTGAGCGTATATTGTCCTACCTGGCGCCACAGTCGGCGAGTTTGAGGCTGATCCATGAAGGCGACACGGTATCGGTGCTACCCATGGCCTATATCGGGGAATCCGATCCGGACCACTTTCTCATCGAATTTATGACAGTTCTCTGGCACCGCTTTCCCTGCTGGGCGATAGACGAGAATATCCCCCTGCAGCGGGCTTTTTTCTCCTTTGACCAGCCCGAGCATAGCCTGTTCTATGAGGAAATATTTCACTGTGACGTGTCCTTCCAGCAACCGACCACTGGCTTCAGCTTTAACAGGAAATACCTGCAAAAGTCGATCGTCCGCTCGATGACTGAGCTCAATGGCTGGCTGCGGGATTCCCCCGCCGATCTTTTGTACATACCGGGCCGGGAAACCAGCATCGGGGCGCAGATCAGGGCCGAGTTGCGACGCAGCCTCAAGGACCGCATGCGCTTCCCGGCCTTCGAGAGAATTTGCGGCGACCTCGCCATGAGCGTCCAGGTCGTGCGTCGACGGCTCGCGGACGAGGGCACGTCCTACCAGCAAATCAAGGATGCGGTCAGGCGCGATATGGCACTTGAACTGTTGTCCAATCCGGACATTTCAATAGCGGATATCGCCGAACGCACCGGTTTCACCGAAGCGGCGGCTTTCAGTCGGGCGTTCAAGAAGTGGACAGACCTCAGCCCGGCGCAGTTCCGGGCGGAACACGCGCGCCCCGGATAGCCGCGTTCGTCGCGTCCCAGGACTCACCGGATCCCGCGCAGTTCCCTGCGCTCATCGATCTCAGAAGATACCGGCCTCGCGCATGTTTACTATGGCATCGCTGTCCAGCCCCAGGGTACGCAGAATTTCCTCGGTGTGCTCTCCGACCCCGGGAGGCTTTCCGACCGAGGGCGCGGAGCGACTGAACCGGGTGGCCGGCGCGGGCTGCACCACGCCATCGATGTCGAGAAAGGTCCCGCGCGCAATATTGTGCGGGTGTCGTGGTGCTTCTGCGAAGTTCAGGACCGGGGCAAAACAGGTGTCGGTTCCCTCCAGCAATTCGCACCAGTCCTGGCGTGAACGCGCGCGGAATATAGCCTGCAATTGAGTTTTGCCCCTCGGCTAGGCGCTGGTGTCCCATTGGTCGGCAAAGAAGGGGTTATCCCCAAGCCCCAGGGCCTCAATCAGTGCCTGGTAGAACTGGGGCTCGAGCGCGCACAGGGTAATGAACTTTCCGTCCGCACACTCGTAGGTGTCGTGCCAGGGCGAACCCCAGTCAGCCCAGCCCTTACCCAGCTCATCCTGCAGCTGGCCTGTGTTGTAGAGCATCCACGACAGGGTGGATATATAGGCGGAACCGTGGGTAATGGCACTGTCCACAACCTGGCCCTCACCGGTTTTCTGCGCGTGGATATAGGCACTGAGGAGGCCGAACAGCAGTACCATGGTGCCACCGCCGACATCGCCGACCAGGCCCAGGGGGGTCGTTGGCGCGCGACCGCTGCCGCCGCCGTACCAGAGCACCACTGAGTGCGATATAGTTGGGGTCGTGCCCCGCAGCCTTAACCAGTGGGCCCGTCTGCCCCCAGCCTGTCATGCGCCCGTAAACCAGCCCCAGCCGCTCCATGACCTCGGGCCGGAACCCTTCGATAAGAAAATCCGCCTCCGCCACCAGCCTCAGGACCAACTCAGTCGCGGATGGATTCTTCAAATCCAGGGCGATGGATTTTTTCCCCCGGTTGTATAGCGTGTGCTTTTCGGTCAGGGTCTCAAGTGCCATCGCCGCATTCTTGTTGGGGTCCTTGCGCTCGATCAGTGTGACCTGCGCGCCCATGTCCGCCAGCATCATCCCAGCGCAGGGACCCGGGCCGATACCGGCCAACTCCACGATTTTGATACCTGCCAACGGCCCCATGCGTCTAACCTCGCCTGACGTTTTTTCGAGCGGCTACCCGGATGCTATTTTCCAAGCACGCTGCGACTGATCAGTTCTTTCATGATTTCGCTGGTGCCGCCGTAGATGCGTTGCACCCTGGCATCGACATAGGCCCGGGATACGCCATACTCCCGCATGTAGCCGTAACCGCCGTATAACTGCAGGCAGGTATCCGCCACGCGCCCCTGCATCTCAGTGCAGGCCACCTTGGCCATGCTGACGGTTGGCACGTCCAGTTCGCCTGCCATGAACAGTGCCTTGCATTCATCCACGAAGGCGCGATGAACGCGGACATCCGTCTCCGCCTCCGCCAGTTTGAATCGCGTATTCTGCAGGGACGCCAGCGGGGCACCGAAGGCCTTGCGCTCCTTGACGTACTCCACGGTATCAGCCAGCAGGCCCTCGGCGGCGGCCACCGCGCCGATCGCCAGGGTGAGGCGCTCGCGTTGCAATTCACCCATGAGCACCGCGAAGCCCCGATCCACTTCGCCCAGTATCGCCGTCGCGGGCACGCGCACATCCTCGAAAAACAGTTCCGAGGTGTCGCTGGCATGGAGGCCTATTTTTTCCAGGTTGCGGCCGCGCTGGAATCCCGGGGTCCCGGCCTCCACCAGGAACAGGGTCGTGCCCTTTGAGCCGGGCGCCGTCGTATTGGTGCGCGCCACCACGATAACGAAGTCGCAGTGCTGGCCGTTGGTGATGAAGGTCTTGGAGCCGTTGATGAGGTAATCATCACCGTCGCGCCTGGCCGAGGTGCGAATACCCTGCAGATCGCTGCCCGCACCCGGTTCCGTCATGGCCACCGCGCCCACACATTCACCGCTCACCATGCGGGGCAGGAAGTGCTGCTTCTGCGCCTCGGTGCCCTTGTTCAGCAGGTAGTGCGCCACGATATCCGAATGCACCGCCATCGGACCGCCGACTGCGGCGCAGTTGGCCCGGGCGAAGGTCTCCTGGATCGCCATGGAAAACAGGAAGTTCGCGCCATAGCCGCCGTAGGCTTCTGGGATGTCAACGGCCAGCAGGCCCTGCTCGCCCAGCTTGTTCCACAGTTCGCGCGGGAAAATCTCCGCTTTTTCCCACAGCTGGTAATGGGGCAACACTTCCGTATCGACAAACCGTTTCACATTGTCCCGAAACAGCGCCAGTTCTTCACTCATGGGGTTCCTCCTGGGCTTTGCACCTGCGAGCCGGAGCTCGGGCTAATACCACGCCAATTTGCGGCCGCGTTACAGCGCGACCAGCGCCTCGCCAACCAGGGTTTGCTCCCCGTTGGCCTTGACCGCCTGGATTTCGCACTGCGCCAGGGTTTCACCGCCCTGCTCAAGCAATGCAGTGACCCGGCCCGAACAGGCGATGGCATCGTGCAGTTGCGTAATCGCCGCGAAGCGATTGCTGAAGCCGCGCAGGCTGGCCTGGGGTTGCCAGTCCGTCAGCATCCGTCCGAGATAGGCCATGGACAACATGCCGTGGGCGAATACATCGGGCATGCCGGCCTTTTTGGCAAAATCGGAATCGATGTGAATGGGATTGTGGTCACCGGAGGCGCCTGCGTACAGCGCCAGGGTAAAGCGGCTGATCGGGGGCAGCTCCAGCGCGGGGATCTCTGAACCAACTTGAATTTTACTCATTCTGGTTTCCTTACTGTGAGTCTAGCTGTTGCGCACCACCAGGGTGCTGGTGGCTTTCGTGGTGAGCTGGCCATCCTGGTTGGTGTACTTGCTTTCCATGACGACGAACTCCAGGGCACCGCCCTTTTTGTCGAAGATGTCGGTTATGCAGACTTCCACCCGTATCGTGTCGCCCGCGCAGATCGGCGCAAAATACTCGAACCCCTGGGTGCCGTGGAGGATCTTCGCAATATCGATGCCCAGCAGGTCTAGTACCGGCAGGAAGTCCGGAGATTCCTGGTCGAGCACCGAGGTGAACGTGGGCGGGGCGGGCAGGGATCTGTACCCGGCCCTGATTGCGGCGACCTCATCGGTGTAGATTGGATTGGTTTCGCCGATTGCCTTGGCGAAAAATTTCAGTCGCCCCTTCTCGACCTCGGCGGTGAAGGACGGGAACGCGTGGCCTATTCTGCTTTTGTCGAGCATTACAAACTCCTGTACATGGTTACGACCACGGCGCCGCCGAGGCCCAGGTTATGTTGCAGGGCGATCCTCGCCCCGGGCACCTGCCGTTGGCCCGCATTGCCGCGCAACTGATTGACCAGTTCGTAGCACTGGGCCAGGCCAGTGGCGCCAATGGGATGTCCCTTGGACATCAGCCCGCCGGAGGGGTTGACCACGAATTTGCCGCCATAGGTGTTGTCGCCGGCATCCACGAAGGCCGTCGCTTCGCCTTCGGCGCACAGGCCGAGGCCTTCGTAGGTGATCACCTCGTTGGTCGTGAAACAGTCATGCAGTTCAACCACGTCGACATCTGCGATGCCGATGCCGGCTGTTTCATACACCCGCTGGGCGGCGCGCCGTGTCATATCGGCCCCCACCAGGTTGATGGGGTCACTCCAGGTGGCGGGCGTGTCGGTGGCCATCGCCTGGGCGACGATCTCCACAGCGTCGCTGATATTGTGCTTCTTCGCGAAGGCCTCGCTGCAGATCACGGCGGCGCCGGCGCCGCAGGTGGGCGGGCAGCACATCAGGCGGGTCAGGTAACCCATATACAACACCGGTGCCGCCAGCACTTCCTCCACCGTCAACTCGCTGGTAAACAGGGCGAAGGGGTTGGCCGCGGCGTGGTTGCGGGTCTTGACTGCCACTTTCGCGAACAGGTCGGCGTCGGCGCCGTATTTTTCCATATAGTGATGACCCGCCGCGCCGAAGCAGCGCAGGGCCAGCGGGGCGTCGGGGTAGCCCTGATCATTCAGCACGGTGAGAAAGTTCTCAAACGGGGATTCCCGATCCTGCCAGGCTGAACCCAGCGCGCCCGGCTGCATTTCCTCAAAACCGAATGCCAGCGCGCAGTCGATGGCGCCGCTGGCGACCGCCTGGCGGGCCAGGAAAATGGCGGTGGAGCCCGAGGAGCAATTGTTGTTGACGTTGATGACCGGTATACCCGTCATGAACGCATCGTAGAGCGCGTGCTGGGCGCAGGTGGAATCGCCGTAGATGTAGCTGCCGTAGGCCTGCTCGATCAAGCCAGGCTCGATGCCCGCTTCGGCTACAGCCGCCCGGATCGCCGCGGAGGCCATTTCCCGATAGGGTTTTTGCTGGCCGGGCTTGGCGAATTTCACCATATTCACGCCGGCTACCAGTACTTTTGTCATGTGTGTTCTCCCGAACTAGGGTGTGATGCCCAGGTTGCCGAATACCGGCCCGAAGGTGTCCTGGATTGTGGTGGGATGCTGGGCACCGGTAAAGTCCCCGATCCGGTCCCAGGCCGCGTCGATCGCTTCCGCGGTCAACTCGGCTTTGGGGTCAAAGCAGGCGCCCTGGCTGCGCTCCCAGCGCAGCTTGGCAACCCAACCCGCGCCGACTTCGAACAGTGAACCGGATTCGGTGCTGGACTCGGCGCAGAGCCTCACCACGAGCGGTGTCACGAACTCGGGTTTGAGCGCTTCCAGCACGTCCTTCGGCAGAATGGTCTCGGTGAGCCGGGAACCGGCGACCGGTGCGATCACATTGACCTTGATGCCCTTTCTTGCGCCCTCGATGGCCAGGGTGTTGCTAAACCCGATCAAGCCGCGTTTGACGAAAGCGTAGTTGGCCTGGCCGAAATTGCCATAGATGCCGGCGGCGGAGGCGGTGTTGACGATGCGACCGTAACCCTGCTCCAGCATTATTGGCCATGCGGCCCTGGTCACCCGGTAGGCCCCCAGTGCATGGACCCGGTAGATCAGGTCCCAGTCCGAATCGGTCATCTTGGCGAAACTCGCATCGCGGAGGATGCCGGCGTTGTTCACCACCACGTCCACCCGGTCGTAGTTGTCGATGGCCGTGCGGATGATAGCCTCGCCGTTCTCGACAGAATCGTAATTGGCGACCGCTTCACCGCCCGCGGCCTGGATCTCGGCGACCACCCGGTCCGCCGCTTCACTGCCTTTTCCTTCACCGTGGCCGCCGCCGCCCAGGTCGTTGACGACTACCTTTGCACCGCGGCGGGCGAACTCCAGTGCGTGCGACCTGCCGAGCCCGGCACCGGCACCGGTAATTACCACCACCCTATCGTCGAATCTCATCGTCTCTGACATAGCGCAAGTCCTGTCTATGGGCTGCTGGTGGAGCACACTATGTCGAATTCGGCCCAATGCGGATAGGACATTTTTTCCCTTTGGACTTGACCATTTCTGTTACAGATTCCGCTGTGCCCCCGCCATGGCGCCCCCTGCCTTCGAGAGTGATTCAAATTGTGGGGTCATGCGGCGACCTGAAGTGATTTGCTCTGCCCGGCAAAGCCTGGATACCATCTGGAAAATGCGGCCCCCAGACGGTCATCGACCACCTCTGCACGGACCTGCAACAGGGCATGCGCGCCTATCGGCGACCACCGCATCTGCTGTGATTTCGACATCCGTTTGTCGATCAGCTGGTTGACCGCCGATTCCACGAATGCGGTGGAGATTCGGCGGCCACTACGGTAGCGCCGACCGTAATTGGCTAGAGAATCCTGGTTGTTCTTAAGGTAGCGAAGAAGCTCCTTGATCAACCGACGCATGCGAACTGCGACCTGCTTTCCCGCAATCGTAGGCAGCCTGAGCCTGAACAGGATCGCCCTGATTCGGTTGAAGGCGCCACCAACATATCCATGCCACAGTCGCCATTTCAGGGATTCCAGATGTTTACATAATGGATCATGATAGTATGTCGGAAACTGTTTGATCGCTTCCTTGCCGAACAGCACCCTTTTCAACACCGTAAGCGGGCGAGTGAGATGATACCAGTCCAAAATATGGGTGGCCTTGGGCAGGGCTGACATCAGCAAACATCTGAGCCCCGAATCTCCGTCCGTGAACACGGTAATATTATCGGTAATCTGGCCCTGTTCACATAGTCGTTGCTTCAACCGGTGTCTTGCCGCAGTGTTGATTTCGATTGTCCGCACGAATCCCAGGCTGCGAGAGTCTTTGTTTTCATTGAGGATTCTGCCCACAACGACCTCGAACGACCCTTCTGAGTGGGGGCGGCAATCTCTTACGTAGCCACTATCGAGGCCCACTACGGTCACCGGATTCTTAACCGCTTTCGGACACTCTATGTGCGTTGCATCGGCTGCCTCGTGCAATTCTGCATCCAGGCGTTGCCCGATGTTGAGCGCGCGGCGGCGGACGGTCGATGGTGCGTTCCCGGAAGCGACAGGCAACAGCAAGTCCAGAAGATCGGCCGTGCGCGCATACGGTATCATTGCCGCCATCTTGCTTTGGATAAACTCAAGTTCAGGGGAGACCCAGTTAGCCAGCCCGTCAATCTTGACGGTTTGAGCCCGGGTGTGTAGCCCCTCACAGGGACACCCATTGAAACGGGGCACCCGTAAATTTGCTCCGCCAAACAGACTCTTGAAACAGGCGGTGTGATAATCTTTGAGCGTCCGTCGTGTCCCGCATCGGGCACAAATCCGTTGTTCTTGTAGGAAACATTGGAGCTGAGATTCTACGAGTTCTTTCTGGATATTTGCCAGCAAGCACTTTGACTCAGCTATTGTCAGCCCCAGGGAGGCTGCATTCAACGGGCCGGTTCGCTCGATCTCAGAAACTATCACGGGCTCGGATGAATCGTTTTCATTCTTCAGGAGGAGGGTGAATTTCATGGTGTCTCCGGCGGCTGTTAGAGATGTTCCATGGTCCTACCTTTTATCCAACGACATCAATCACTTAACCTGCACCCCACCGTTTGAATCGCTCTCCGATTTCGGTGTCAAAAACTGGATGAAATGTGAGTGTTCCCCAGGTACCTCTGCATATTATCCATATCGTTTATTTAAGCAATTCACCGGCAATAATGAGCTTTCTCACTTCGTTGGTGCCCGCACCAATTTCCAATATTTTGCCGGTCCTGTAGAGACGGTTAATTTCAGAATCCCACATAAAGCCCATACCACCATGGATTTGCACACCACTGTCCAGGATACGCATACAGGCGCGGCCGGCGTGAAGTGCCGCCGCGGCAGACCGCATATGAATCTCACCACGACCGCCACCACCTTGTTCAAGGTCTTTTATTTCTTTCAATAACTGATAGGTTAGGCAGCGCATTAGCTCAAGGTCGGTGTACATATCAGCGAGCATTGATTGCACCATCTGGAATGCGGCAATAGGTTTTTTAAACTGCTGACGTTGTTTCGCATAATCAATCGTAATTTCTAACGCGCGCTGAGAAATACCAATCGCGTGCGAGCAGAGTACCACGCGTTCAATATCTAAGCCGCTCATCACAACTTCTACGCCGTTATTTTCTTCGCCAACCAGGTTTTCTGCAGGAACTTTACAGTTATCAAAAACCAACTCGCCGGTTTCACTGCCACGCCAGCCCATTTTGACTAATTTTTGTGCGACTGAAAAACCCGGGAAACCTTTTTCGACAATAAAAGCCGAAATACCGTGGGCTCCTTTTTCAGGCGCTGTTTTAGCGTACACCAGCAATACATCGGCAACGGGGCCATTGGTGATGAACATTTTTCGCCCGTTAAGTATGTAAAAATCACCTTCGCGTTTTGCCGTAGTGGCCATACTACCCAAAGCATCTGAGCCAGCACCGGGTTCTGTTAAGCCGAGCGCGCCAATCGCTGAACCGTCGCATAAACGGGGAAGGTACTTTTGCTTTAAGTGTTCATTCGCATTACGCAAAATATTATTCACGCACAAATTATCACTGGCCAGATAATTACCCGCCATGGTGTGGTTCCAGACGCTCATCGCCTCACAGGCGAAGGCTTGCGCATATAAACTCAAGCCGGGGCCGCCATATTGCTCGGGTACGGTTAGGCCCAGCAAGCCGACGTCAGCCATATTGCGGAAGGCCTGTTCTGGAAACCAGTCGTCCTTATCCATTTTTTTAGATAAGGGGTACAGTTCGTCACGCGAGTACTTGTAGACCATGTCATAGACTTGCTGGTCTTCAAAACTAAATCCGTATTTAATTAAATCAATCATTTATGAACCATCCTTTTTTTGTTAAGGGAATTAGATATTAGCTTCATCGTATGAGTGAGCAAATTTATCACGCAAAGCTACTTTCAAAAATATGTACGCCTACTATGCCAGTGGCAAGATTATCAAGGGTTTATCCGATGACAATCAATTCATTGCGCGCGCAAAGTCTAACGCTGTCGCCTATTGCAACTTCGTTCAAACCGGCGTCAGGAGACACCGGGGGCGGCCTCGTACCTATGGACCAAAGCGAGCGCTGAAATCACTCTATGATGACCCCTCGGCCATGATCAGCGCAGCAAGTCCCGTCTATGGTGAGGAGCAGGTCACCCTGGCGTATCGGCTCTGGGTAAGAATTCGGGACTCTTGAGATATGGAGTTATATTGGTGTAAAAGTACTTGGAATGCCACAATCTTGCTAAGCCGCAGGGCCACATACGATTCAAATGAGGAAGTGATATGAAATACGGAATTATACTGGGGTCACCCACGTTGGCGGAGTTGCTACAAACCGCAATACGCGCCGAAGCTGCCGGCTTCGAAAGTGTTTGGACCACTGAGTTTTTCAACTCCCACGGCCTGGTGCGTCTCGGCGCGGTCGCTGGCGTGACCGACCGGGTCAAGTTGGGTACGGCAATCAGCTACATATTTATGCGCTCGCCGATGCTGGCGGCTTCCGCTGCCATGGATATTGATGAGCTGTCTGGCGGGCGCATGATTCTTGGCCTCGGCAGCGGCACCAAACGCATGAACGAGGACTGGTATTCCATGTCTTTTGACGGTGCGCCGGCGCCGAGATTCGAAGATGCAATTGGTCTGATCAGGGCCGCTTTCGCTGCCCAGCATGGGGGCGGACTGCACTACAGTGGGCCACATTACAGTGTAAAGATACCGCTGTACTCGCGACCCAACGCCGCCCGCGAACAAATACCCGTCTGCCTGGCCGCAGTGAACAAGGGCATGATCAGGGCAGCAGCACGTACAGGAGACGGCCTGATCGGACACCCTGTATTTACTCGTGACTGGATTAAAAATACCGTCAACCCGGCGCTGCAGGGCAGCAAGTGCAAGCTTTACCCGTATGTCATGACGTCAATTGCCGACTCAACAGAGCAGGCTCGCGCAGAAGCCAAAGCCCAGATCGGTTTCTACTATACGACACGCCTCTATCATTCTATTCTGGAACCCCTGGGCTGGGTCGGGCATGGCGAGAACTGTGCCAACGCCTTTCGCAAGGGTGACTTCAAGAGCGTGGCCGACGCTGTAACCGATGAAATGGTCGATGAAATAGCCCTCACGGGAACACCGGATGCCGTGCGCGACCAGTTGAAACAGTGGGACGGCCTGGCAGACGAGGTCATACTCTACCCACCGAGTATTGGTATTGCTCCCGGACGTGTGCAAGAAAACCTAGACGCCATGATTGATACCTTCGCCAGCAGAATGTAATCTCGCCGGGCTTCGACCTGCTGGCGGCCGGACCTGCCGTGATCGGATTGCGCCGGGGTAACGATCGGGTCTGCTCGCGCTATTTCTCGCTGTTGACTCATGTAGATTCCATAGAAGACACGCACTAATTTGCGCATGACAGCACCCAGTGCGGACATTTTTGAGATTGCCGGCTTTCACCAATCGCTCGTATAGAGCCGGTACCTCCGGGGTTTACGGGAGGCACCATGGTCGCAAGCTCAGCTCAACTCAAATCCTTCATAGTCGTTTGAGGCACATTGATTGCACTGTTCCATAAACATTGGAACATCAATGTAGTTCAGAAATTGATGCGTCTTCCCCGGGATATTCGCTCCCATATACCAGGAATCCGCTTGGGGGAATAACGTCATTGAGGCTACTTCACTAACATGCCGCGCCCAGGAATCTTCTGCCGGTGCCGTCGCCTCAATGCGAGTCAGGCCCCTATTACGTAAATACTGTAAGCACTCGACGATCCACTCGCCCTGTAACTCAGCGCACGTCGGTCCATTGCACAACCCGGCCGGGCTCAATGGCCCATAGAGAAAAAACATGTTAGGGAAACCCGAGGCAGCCATCCCCAGGTAATCCTTTACACCACTGGCCCATTTATCTTTGATGGTCATGCCTTTGGTCCCACGAATGTCTATTTGGGTAATCCCCCCTGTAACCGCATCAAAGCCTGTCGCGAGGACAAGCAGATCAAGTGGATAATCGCCCTCAGATGTACGGATGCCCGTTGCAGTGATTTCCTGAATTGGATCTTCGCGAACATCAATCAAGGTCACATTATCCTGGTTGAATACCTCGTAATACCACTGCTCCAGCGATGGGCGTTTAGTTCCAAAGGGATGAGGCGGATCAGTGGGCGCCAGCTTTTCTGCAAGGGCGCTATCATCTATACGCTCCCGGGTCTTATCGCGCCAGAAGTCATATGCTGTCCGGTTGGCTTCCTGGTTGAGGAGTACATCGTTGAAAGTGCCAACCCAGTAGTGAAATCCACCCATGGACCACGCGTTTTCATAGACTGCTTGGCGCTCTTTTGCGGAAACTTCCAGGGCGGACTTATCGACGGGCGTGATATCGAAAAAACCACCGAAATCCTCGCGCCTTTTGCGAAAGTGTTCCGGATAGTCTTTCTTCATTTCCCGTTGAGTGACCTCGTCGAGTCTGGTTTGCCGCATGGGTAGTGCGAGAATTGGCGTTCGCTGGAAGACAGTGAGATGTAATGCGTCCTTACTCGCTTCTTGAATTATCTGAACCCCGCTCGCTCCAGTGCCAATGACGCCAACGCGCTTACCAGTAAATCCCAGGCCTTCCTGGGGCCACAGCGCGGTGTGATGGCATTCGCCCTTGAATTGATCGAGGCCCTCGATATCGGGCACGTAGGCTTTTGCAGCGAACCCGGTGCAAAGGATGAAGTAGCGAGCGCGATAGTCGGTACCCTGATCCGTTTGTATGTGCCATTGGTCAAGACCTGGATCAAACTGAGCCGACGTGACTCGCGTGCGAAACTCAATATCCTGGCTGAGATTTAATTTTTCATCGACATAATGGAAGTAGCGGCGCAGCTCGTCCCAGGAGGGAAATCGTTCCGTCCAATTCCAGTCTCGCCAAAGCTCTTCAAATGAGTATTCGTAGTTCGGCACATTGGAGTCGACTCTAGCGCCAGGATAGCAGTTCCAATACCAGGTGCCACCTACGTCTGCACCCGCGTCGATCAGCCGCACCGAAAATCCATGTTGACGTAGATGATAGAGCTGATACAAACCATTGAATCCGGCTCCTACAAGGAGCACGTCAAATTCTTCAATATTCAGTTCATCTGACATCTCCGTCCCCCATATCCAATTCCACTCATCAGGAAGGCCTTCCTGTAGTTAGCCTGACCGACCACAATTTCGCCCTCTTTTAGAACTCCGGGATGAGACAGGAATGAATCGATTCCACTCCCGGGATCTCACGCGCCAGGGTTCTGATTGCGAGCTCGGCTTCTTCCAGCTTGAAATTATGCGTGTGCATCTTTGCAATTGGAACCCGGCCACTTTCGATCGTCCGAATAGCGGACGTATACCCACTTGATGTAACACCAATCGCGCCCTTGATGGTTATTTCCTTCATCAATACCTGGTCTGACATGAAGTTCGGAATGGCCTTCCCGCCTTTTACTCCGGCCAACACGATGGTACCCCCCGCACGTATCATTAGAAGTGCGTCGCTTACAGGTTTAACGGCATAGGGTGAGACATCCAATACGACATCCACACCGCAACCCCGGGTGATTTCAAGTACCCGATCAACAGGGTCTTCATTGTCTACGTCGATCACATAATCAGCGCCAAACTCCTGTGCCAGTTTCAACTTTCGCGCATCAGCCGCCAGGCCTGTAACTATAATATTTTTTGCCCCGGCCTCACGGGCGGCGATAACACTGGCAAGGCCACGTTGACCAGGCCCCATGATCAGAATGTCGTCCCCGATTTTTGTTTGCGGAATCTCGACAGCCCATCGATAACCTGCACCCAGGGGGTTAAACATCACGGCAATTTCCGGCGGCAGATCCGGGTCCATCTTATGCACGATGGAATTGCCATCAATAAACATGTACTGCGAATACGCTCCCCAGAGCCCTGGTTCATCACTGAGCGGTATATAAGAATATATTCGTCGCTGTCCGCACAGGTGGTATTGGCCGCCTAGGCAAGTCGAACAGCCGTGGCAGGCAATCATGGTCTCTACCGCAACACGATCGCCCACATCGACGTTCCAGCGCCTGGCGGCATTGTCACCAATCGCCGCGATGCGACCCAGGGGTTCATGCCCGGGCACCGCAGGGATAGGTGCACCGAGCAGGCCCTCATACTGTTCATAATCTGAGCCACAAATACCGCAGGCTTCAATCCGCAATATCGCACTATTGGCGTCTATTTGAGGGATGGGGAGCTCTCGACAAACCAGCTCACGAACACCGGTTTGCACTATTACAAAGGATTTTTTGGGTAGCACAACGTCACCTATGGCAAATTGATCACACTGATGATGGTACACATGCGTGCGTCTCGTGACCGGATTGCGCCTCGAAAATGGTACTCAACCCGGTGCTTGACCTGTTGGAGGCCATTCTGCGACCCCCACTTCCAGTGGTATTGCCAGGCTTTTCAGCAACTGGGAAAACATGGTCCAGTTGCCGATAGCAACAACCAGTTCAACACGCTCGGCTTCAGTTTCGAGATGCTGGAAGCATGCATCCCAGGTGGCATCCTGAATAAAACCGTTTTCCAGGCAGTCATCGGTCGCTTGCAATACCGCACGATCGGCATCCGATAAAGTGCTGGAATTCTTCCAGTCCCTGACAGCCAGCAAATCCTCCTCGGAAATCCCCATATCTCGCGCAATGCGCCAATGCTGCGTCCACTCGTAGACAGAGTTGGTGGCCCAGCCCAGGCGCATGATAATCAGTTCGCGCAGGCGAGGATCAAGCGAGTTACCAGTAAAAAGCAAGGTGGTTAGAGTATTGGCGAGCGCACCAGCTACTTTTTCATTTTGCAGCAAGATCCGAAAAACAGACAGCTCACCGAAGGCTTCGTCATAGCCAAGATTCCTTATTCGTCTTATAGACTCTTCAACTGAAAGCATAGATACTTTTGGTGCAGTCATGAAATACCTCTCTTTTATAATGTGTTGACTAACATTGTCTGGAAGCCTGTAATCGCGTCAATTCGATGCAGTTAATTTCCAGGCAACGGACCGGACCCGCGCACGCTATTTCTCAGTGCAGGCGACGGGTTGAAAGCACGGCAAAATGAAATCTTCCGCAATGCGTTCAAACTTCACTTTCACGGGCATATCGAGGGTTATTTCCTCAACAGAACAGTTGATCAGCCTGGACGCCATTCGAACCCCTTCATCCAATGCGACCACTATGGCTGCATATGGAACGTCTGCAGCAAAAGCCGGGTGAAACGCCTGATGGGTGACTGTCCACGAAAAAATACTTCCCCGGCCTTTAGACGGTGCCCACTCATACTCAAACGAGCCGCAGTGGGCACATAAGTACCGTGGGAGAAAGCGCCAACAGCCGCACGAGGTACATCTCTGGAAGTAGAGGCGGCCTTTCTGGCAATTAGCCCAAAATTCCTGATCGATAGGATCACGTACTAGGGGTTTGGGTCTGGTGGTAATTCTCTGCTCGGTCATGATGCTCTTCTCAAAATTGCGATACTGCCATCTCCGAGATCGCCCCATCCAGTGACCAGCCCAAGTTGCGCATCCTTGACCTGCCGGTCGCCTGCTGTACCGCGGAGCTGGCGGACTGCTTCAAGGGTGTGATTCAACCCCCATACGTGGGCCTCGCTGAGAAGCCCGCCATGGGTATTGAGCGGAAAATTTCCCCCGAGTTCGATTTGTCCGTCTTTGACAAAACCTAGAGCATCGCCTGCTTCAAAATATCCGAGCGCTTCCAACTGCAACAGAACGACATAGCTGAAGCAATCATAGATTTGTAAAAAGTCCATCTCGTGTCGCTGCACGCCGGCCATCTCAAATGCCCTGGGTGCAGCGTAGCTCAAGCCGATTTTGAATGGATCGGGTCTTGAAGGAATGTCGTCTGCGGGGTAGGGGTGCCCTTCAGCGGCGCCGGCAATTAACACCGGGTGGTGCGGCATATCTTTGGCGCGTTCCGCACTGCTGACAATGACTGCACAGGCTCCGTCAGTTTCGAGGCAGCAATCATAAAGCCTGAAAGGCTCCGATATCATTCGCGCGCCATAATAGCCCTTTTCGTCCAGGGGCTTGCCATAGGTGTATGCATTTGGGTTCAGCTGCGCATGACGGCGGCAAGCCAGAGCCACTGCCGCCATCGGCTCCGGGCCCACCCCGTAAATGGTTGAGTGGCGCATCGCGAGCCAGGCGTACATTTGCACAGGTAGCATCACACCAAACGGAAGATAATACCCGGCGATAGTATCGCCCAATGTATTCATATTCATGGCTCGCGCCGCTGGTCGGCCACGCTTTGGGCGCAGTGCCGAGTAGCCATTCCATCCAAGAACAACCAAAACATTGTCCGCAACCCCCGCTGCGACAACCATAGCGGCGTTTTGCAAGGCGGCAGTTGGGCTCGCACCGCCCATATGTACCGTCGAGGCGAACCTGAGAACATCAATGCCCAGATTTGCAGCGAGTTCCTCAGAGGTGGTGTAAACGGGAGGCGTTACCATTCCGTCAATATCAGATGGCTTTAATCCTGCATCGGCGATCGCCGAAATGCTGGCCTCCAGCATCATATGGACCGCTGTCTTGTCGGTTCCTTTTACATACTTCGTCTGGCCTATGCCAACAATCGCAGACTTATCGCTAAAGCTCATTCTATGTTACTGCCCAGTCACTTATGCTCATCGTGTCTCGCATCCATTGAAATCGAACTCACATGAAAGTTTTAACGCGGGTCACGAATCGTCACTGTACCCTGAGCGACTGCTGCTGTCCGGCCGTCATTGGTCACATCGATACGCACCACCGCCTGGGTTCTGGAAATATTTACAATTGCCGCCGTTGCATCGACCACCCCCTTGGAGACTGGTGCGGTCAGATTGATCTTGAATTCCGTCGTGGCTGCCCACTGGCCTTTATTCATCGCTGGATAACAGACACAGCCGAGCATATGATCGCAAAAGGCAGACAGGACACCGCCATGCATATTACCAAACGGCGTCAACAATTCCGGCCGGACATCCAATTGACCACGCAAGAAGCCGGGCCCGGCTTCTACTATTTGAATACCCAAAAATGTTTGCAACCCACCGCCATCCATCTTGTTGTTCAAAAATTCCTCTGCGATTGTTTCGTCATAGGGAATCTTTCTCTCTCTACTTTGGGTCATCTTTTACTCCAGCTGTGGGGGCGCTCTTGCATGGCCTTTGACTATACCCGTGACACTATAGCGGGTGAAGCTTTACGGGCATAGTCGCGAAGCCGCGGACAAAGTTGGACTGCACCCGCTCTGGCTCGCCTACCAGTTCCACAAAACTGAAGCGCTGCATGATCTCCTCCCACAGGATGCGCAACTGCATCTCTGCCAGGCGATTGCCCATGCAGCGGTGTACACCGAAACCGAAAGAGCTGTGGTGACGGGGGTTGGAGCGGTCGATGATGAACTCATCGGCATTGTCTATGGTGTTTTCATCCCGGTTTCCCGAGAGATACCACATAACTATCTTGTCACCTTTGCGAATCTGCTTGCCCTTGAACTCGACATCCCGGGTGGCGGTGCGGCGCATGTGCATGAGAGGCGTCTGCCAGCGGATGATCTCCGACACCATGCCGGGGATCAGGCTGTGATTAGCTCGCAGTTTGGCATATTCAGCGGGGTTCTGGTTCAGTGCCAGCACACCACCGCTGGCTGAGTTGCGCGTGGTGTCGTTGCCGCCGACGATAAGCAGCACCAAGTTGCCCAGGTACTCCATGGGCCGCTCTACTAAGTCGGCGGTGTTGGGGTCGCGCTGCAACAGGGAAATCAGGTCGAAACCACCTTCCCGGGTCTTGCGTTCATGCCAGATACGGGTAAAGGTTTCCAGGCAGTCCATCATGCCTGTCATTCGTTCCTCTTGATCTACATTACCGCCGGCCATTTCGGGGGACCCCGCGGCGAGATCCGACCAGTACGTCAGTTTATGGCGTTCCTCGAAGGGAAAATCAAACAGTGTGGCCAGCATTTGTGTGGTCAGGTTGATGGACACCCGGTCAACCCAGTTAAAGGTTTCGTCCACTGGCAGATGGTCCAGAATCTCTGCCACTCGCGAGCGGATCAGTGATTCCATCTGCGCCAGGTTTTGCGGCGCCACCACTGGCTGCACCGCACGCCGTTGTAAATCGTGCTTGGGTGGATCCATCGCGATGAACATCTCGATAGGCAGATCCTCTGTCAGGTCGCCGATAACGATGGTGGGCTCGGAGGAGAACACCTCGTGGTTGGCCTCCACTGCCATAATGTCCTCGAATCGAGTCACCGACCAGAATGGACCGAAGGGGCTATCTGACTGGTAATGGACCGGGTCTTCCGCGCGCAGTCGCGCAAAGTAGGGGCGCCAAGCGTCCTGCTCGTAGAGGCGCGGATCGCTAAGATCAAACTGCGCCAACGGCGTGGTATTCGGGTCGGGTAATTTCTCTGCCTGGTTCATACGCTGGGTCTCTGGGTTTTATAAAAACTACATCTGGTATTCGGGAAGGCGGACAATCATGCCATTCATAGCCTCGGTGACCTCAATCTGGCAACTGAGGCGGGATTGCTCGGTGCGGTCTGGCCGCATGCCCAGCATGGCCTCTTCCATCGCATCCGCTGTACCGCTGGCCGGCTCCCAGCCGCCCTCAACAAAACAGTGACAGGTACCACAGGCACAGGCTCCGCCGCAGTCGGCGTCTATGCCCGGCACCATGTTGTCCAGGGCGTTCTGCATCAGGGTTTTACCGGTTTCAGCTTCTATGGTGTGACTGGTACCGCAGTGTTCAATCAGGGTGATCGTTGGCATTGCTTACTGCTCCTTTAGTTTCCATGCCTGCAGTGTATCGCTCTGGCAGGGTAGCGGGAGGTCATTTTTTGACATTAGGGAGTCATTTAAAGACAATGGGGCATGCCTGAAACCGCCAAGCACCTGCATATCACCAGCCACTATTCGCGCATTCTGGCGCGCTTGCTGCGGCTTCAGGAGCGGGACCTGCCGCGCTTGCTGCAGGGCACACACCTGCCTCACACCGTACTGTTGCCCGGTGATGAGACCCGGCTCAACTGGCAGCAGCAACTGCGTATCATCCAGAACGCCCGCTTTTTTAACAGTGCTCCGGAGCTGGGCCTGGAACTGGGGCGCGCGCTACACCCCACCACCCACGGGCCCATGGGCTATCTTGCCCTGAGCAGCCCGGACCTGCTCACCGCCCTGCAGTCACTGCGCGACTTTTTGCCACTGCGGATCGGGATTGTCCAGCTGGGGCTGGAACAATCGGGCCAGTGGCTGCATTGCAGGCTGAAGGTTCTAATTGCAGCACCGCCGGAGGAACAGCGAACCCTGCTGGAGTGCTTTGCACTGTTACTGCAAACCCTGGTGGAGTCGGTTATCGGCCGGCCTCTGGATGACGCGCGCCTGGAGTTGGAGTTCAGGGCGCCAGGCTACCGCAAGCTGTACGCCAACTACTTCAGTACGCCAATCCGTTTTTCAACACAGTCCAGCCAGTTGCTGTTGCCGATCAGTCTGTTGCGAGCGCCCAATACGGCCGGCGACTCCGCCGCCTATGCCATGGCTAGTGACCTCTGCGAACAGTTGCTGCACCAGTTGCCGCCAACAGCACTGTCCATGACCGACCGGGTGAGGCGGCGGCTGCTGTCCACACCGGCGGGCGTTGCTAAGGAGGAGGATGTGGCGAGAGAGTTGTTCGTGTCCAAGCGCACTCTCGCCCGACGGCTGGGCCAGGAAGGCACCGGTTACAGGGAGATAAGGGATGCATTGTTTGCAGAACTGGCCGCCAGCCACCTGCGCCAGAGCGAGTTGAGCGTGGAGGCCATCGCGGCACTGCTGGGCTACCACGACAGTGCCAATTTCCGCCGCGCATTCCGCCGCTGGTACGGGCTCAGCCCCAGCGAATTCCGCGCGGCATAGGCCGCTACCTACAGCGGGTGCAGACGCACCGGCAGCGAGGTGTAACCGCGCACGAAATTCGAGCGCACCCGCTCCGGCTCGGCCAATACTTCCACCCGTGAAAAGCGCTGCATGATTTCTTCCCACAGGATGCGCAGCTGCATTTCCGCCAGGCGGTTGCCCACGGAACCTGAATCTAACTGGCCGGCTGGGGGTACCGACGATTTTATGGGGCGGCGACGCCGCCAGGGACTGCCCGGATATGGCCCATGGCCACAGGAACAGTCTTGATCCTGATAGGTGACTGAATCACTTCACAGAAGTAGCTCAACGGAAAAAGTTGGGAGCACCCACCAGGAGCCTTGCAACAACAAGGGAACAAAATTCCCGGGGGAGCTATTGTCCTACTGACACCGAGCGGCTTATAGGTGCCCCGCTTTACCGGGCATTGCCCCGCAGATCGAGCAGCGTATGCAGTTTGAGTGCTGCCTTGGTCGTGCGAAATGGCGCCCACGGAAACACCGACAGACACAAATCTATCGTGGTAGTGTCGAGGGCATAAACCGACTCTTTCAAATCGACGCCAAAGGGTTCGTTTGCGTAAAGCTTCCGAGCGATTCCAATCAGACTTTGTGCGAAGTCGTCATAGATCCGCCAGTCTCGCGTTGCATTGACGTTGGCCAGGGTATTGCGGGACACCACAGCCCGAACACCGAGGTGATAAAGCTTGTTGCGTTGGGCACGAAGGCAAGCCTCGATATCCCGCAGGCTCTCCCGATAGGTCAGTTGGGCGAAGGCCATACAGAGAAACTGATCGAGACACGAGAACGTCTTGAACTTGTGTTCCCCATTGTACCTGGCCACGCAACGACGAAACGTCGTCAATGGAAGATGCCGCGTCAACTGTGCAAAAACCAACGTTCCCTGGTTCATCGTGCCACTCCCCGAAGTCAGTGTTCGGAGCCCGACAAAACCGGTGATTACAGTTCAAATCGAGACCAGATGAAAATGTCATTTAATCATTACTATTCAGAAGGTTATGAACAATGATCGGCCAAACGCTGGGACACTACTGAACGGTCAGAAATGGACAATCTGGATTTTCCGACTCAAACATAGCCTTGTTCAATACACTGAACAGAATTGACAATCCCGGCTCGCTCGAGTAAATTCCCTAACGAACGTTTAGCAGGGGCTTCGAATGGAGCAAACTCAAGAACGCCTGCTCAATGCGGCAGCAGAACTGTTTTCTAAACAAGGCTATGCGGGGGTGTCGATGCGTGATATCGCCCGGGCAGTGGGTATTACGCAGGCTGCTATCTATCACCATTTTCCCAATAAAGACGCTTTGTATATCGCCACTGTCACCCACTTGTTTGAACAACACACCCTGGGTATCAGCAAAAAAATGTCGACAATCGATGACCCTGCCCAGCGGCTGGAGGTGCTTATCGGTGCCATGCTGGAGGCCACAGAAAAGGACCCGCGGTTCAGGCGTATTTATATGCGCGAACTACTGGAGGGCGATGAGAAGAAACTTGCGGCAATCGCAGAGAACGCATTTACGGCATTTTACGAACCGCTCTATGCATTGATGGGTGAGCTGGCCCCCGACAGTGACCCACAGCTTCTTATTTTTTCTATGGCGGGCATGATATTTCATCACCTCGAGGTGCGTAAGCTCGCACCCCATCTGCCACATGCAGCCGAAGGCAGTACTGGAATTCCTTTACTGACAAGCCATATCACCCAGCTGTTTTTGCATGGGGTAAACCCCGCATGAAATGGCTGCTATTGAGCATTTTCGCACTGGCACTGTCGGGATGCGGGAAAGCTGCGGATGGCGATATTGGTGTCACAGCTCCCGTGACAGGCACTCGGGTCATTGTCACTAACCCGCAACAGCGGTCCATCGATTACAGTTTGACCGCGCTTGGCACCGTTGAAAGCATCCATAACCCGACCATCTCCGCGGAAACATCGGGACAACTTGTCGGTATTGAGGTCAGTGAGGGCCAGACTGTTGACGCACAGCAGTTACTTGCGTCTATAGACAACACTTTGTACAGCATAGAGGTGGATAAGGCAGCAGGTGAATTAAAGCGCCAGAAAGCGTTACTGGACAACCAGCAGCGAGAAGTAAATCATCTGCTGCGCCTGGCAAAGTCACAGTCGGTCTCCAAGGACAAGCTGGACGATGAACAATCGCAGCTACAGATGTTATCGGCCATGCTGGAGGTGGCGAAAAAGCAAAGTGAGCAGACGCAGTATCTTGAATCCAAGACCCGGGTACTAGCGCCGAGAGAGGGCTTGATCGCCAAGCGATATGTCTCTACCGGCGACTATGTTACCCCGGGGCAGCCCTTGTTTGACCTGGTCTCAGTAAAAAAATTGCAAGCGCGCCTGGCCTTCGCCGAGCACCACGCCGCCACTATCCGCATAGGCAAAGCAGTCAGGTTGCAATCCCCGGCCTCGCACGAGACCGTCGCTCTCGGCAAGGTAGGCAGTATCAACCCGCGGATCAATCCAAGGAGCCGGGCTCTTGATGTCATTGTCGAGTTTGACAACCCCGGGGGCTGGTATCCGGGTGCCAGCGTCGATGCCAGGCTGATCCTGGGGCACACCGAGGGCGCGCTGACTGTGCCGATTCTCAGCGTGGTAAGGCGTGAGGGCGACGATGTTGTATTTGTCGTTAACGGCGATCATGCCAGCAAGCGCATAGTGAAGCTGGGCTGGCAAGAAGACGACTGGGTGGAAGTGTTGGAGGGCCTTTCCACACAGGACCAGGTAATAACCGAGGGTTCCGCGCTGGTCAGCGACGGCAGCAAGCTGATCTTCAATGTGAAGAATCCCGCACTGTGAGTTTCATTGATATTCTTGTCCGCCGCCGGGTCCTGGCTTACATGCTTAGCGCGGCCATCCTCCTGTTCGGCCTCATCGGGCTGAGGGATATCGGCCTGAACCGCATGCCCAATGTCAGCCCGCCGGTGGTGACCATAACTACGGTCAACCCCGGCGCCAGCCCGGAGATTATGGACAGTAGTATCACCAGTGTAATTGAAGCTTCGGTTAACTCGATTTCAGCAATTGATTATGTGCGTTCACAGTCCGTCCCCAGCGTGTCACAGATACGGGTAGCGTTCGAACTCAGCAAAGACGCGAACGTGGCCTTCAACGAGGTGCAGGCCAAAGTCAACCAGGTGATCAACGATCTGCCTGATGAGGCAGAAACACCCATTGTGGCGAAGGTCGATCCGAATGCCATTCCGGTGATGTGGCTGGTGCTCAAGGGTGATCGCCCCTTGAACGAGCTGAACAGGATAGCCCGCCAGCAGGTCAAAAAGCTGCTGGAGAACATCAATGGTGTGGGCGAGGTATTTGTCGGCGGCGGTCGTGAGCGCAAGATACGCGTGGACATCGATCTGGCAAAAATGTCTGGCCTTGGAGTTACCACGCAGGATGTGATTGCAGCATTCGCCCGAGAGCATATCCAGATTCCGGGGGGATACCTGGTCAGCGGTAACCTTGAAAAGCTCCTGCATCTGGACCTGGAATACCACAGTGTACGCGAACTTGGGAATCTGGTGGTGATGTGGCGTGATCAGATCCCAGTCACGCTTGCAGATATCTCTGCCATCACTGACAGTCTGTCAGACAAGCGCAGCCTGGCCCGTCTTAATGGACGCGAAGGCGTCGCGATCGGTATCCAGAAGGTGCAAAACGCCAATACGGTCGCCTTAGTCCGGGAAGTGTCTACACGGCTTGACGAACTGGTCAGGCCGTCCTTACCCGACGGTGTGGAATTGATCGTCGCTACCGACGAGTCAGATATCATTGAAGCTACTGTCTCCGCCCTTAAGAGTCATGTACTGGAAGGTACGTTTTTGGCAGCGCTGGTGGTGTTATTTTTCCTGCTGAATTGGCCGGCAACACTGATCATTGCCACCGCTATTCCCGTCTCCCTGGCCGGCGCGGTGGTGGTGATGTATTTTGGTGACTATACCTTCGATATTATGACCCTGTCGGGCCTGCTGCTACTGATTGGCGTGGTGGTCGATGATGCTATTGTGGTTTTGGAGAACATCCATCGCCAACATGAAATAGGGGATGTGAGTGCCGACCAGGCGGCCAGCGCGGGTACTCGCGAAGTGCTGTTTCCGGTTATCGCGGCATCTCTGACACTGGTTTGCATGTTCACCGCTGTGATTTTTATGCCAGGTATGGTCGGTATTTTCATGCGCTCCTTTGCAGTGGTCGTCGTGGCCGGTGTCATCGCATCGTTGTTTGTATCGTTGACGCTCACGCCGGCATTATGCGCACGCTTTCTTGGAGCTCCGGTCAGGAGCAACAAAGGCCCTATTGGCCTGCTGCACCGTTTTCATGCCGGAACGGAGCAAGTTTACAGCTCGGTGCTGGATCGCTGTCTTCGATACCGCTGGACCGTGATGCTGGCCACCGTGCTGGTTGTGTTGAGCAGTGGTTATTTTGTCAAAAAACTGGGTGCAGAGTTTTTCCCGGAGGATGATGAATCCCGTTTTTTGGTCAACTTGAAAGCACCCATTGGTACTTCCGTGGACTACATGGACGCAAAGATAGACCAGGTTGAAGCGCTGATCTCGCGTCACGGGGAGGTAAGCCATATCTTCTCTATCATAGGTTCCGCGCGCTCTTCTGATGTTAATGAAGCCACTGTCAACGTCATGTTAAAGCCAAAAGCGGCGCGCGAAGTTTCCCAGCGAACCTTTATGAATGAGGTGCGTAACGAGCTGGTCGAGGTGCCCGGCCTGCAATCGTACGTGGCCAATTTTCCGTTCATTTCGGGTATGAGCGACGCACCCTTGCAGGTCTATGTGACCGGGCCAGATCTGTATGAGTTGGCCCGGCAATCCCAGTTGGTATTTGAGCAGCTGGCGGGTCTTGCGGGCATGGGTGACATCCGTATGGATCTGCAGCTGGATCGCCCGATGCTGCGCTTTGATATCGACCGCAACCGCGCCAAGGCGCTGGGCATCGACACTGGCACGATTGGGGATTCCCTGCGCGTGCTCGCCGGCGGTGCCGACATTGCTAAGTACAGCGAACTGCCAGGGGATGGTGAGCGCTACGACATTCGCCTGGCGGCACAGCATGCAAGCATGCGCAATGCCAAGGATCTGGAAGATATTTACCTGCGCGGACCTGATGGGGACCTTGTTCGTCTTGATTCGGCAGTAACAATATTTGAGGACTATGGCCCGGCAGCAGTAAATCGCATGAATCTCAACTTCGCAGCGGAATACCTCAGTACGCCGGATGTATCACTGGCTGAAGCCATGGTTATGTTTCGCAAAGTTACCAGCGAAGTTTTGACACCGGGATACCGGCTGGTACTGGGGGGCCAGGCAGATGAATTGGAAAAGTCCAAGGGCTACCTGTTATTCGTGTTTGGCACCGGCCTACTGCTGATATACATGGTACTGGCCAGCCAATTCAACTCTTTCCTGCAGCCGATACTGGTCATGCTGGCGCAGCCGCTGGCAATTGTCGGTGGCGTGTTCGCCCTTTGGCTGGCGGGCTACACACTTAGCATTTATTCCATGATTGGTCTGGTTCTGCTGGTGGGTCTGGTGTCAAAAAATTCGATTCTGCTGGTGGATCTGATCAATCGCTATCGCCAGCAGGGTATGGATCCCAGCACTGCAATTCGCACGGCATGTCCCCGCCGTATGCGCCCGGTGCTGATGACCTCCTTGACTGTTGTGCTGGCCATGACGCCAGCTGCCCTAGGGGTGGGTGTAGGCGCCGGACAATACGGACCACTAGCTGTCGCAGTGATAGGCGGAGTGGTCAGTTCAACACTGTTGACCCTGGCGGTGATTCCAGTAGCGTACTCGCTGATGGCGCGTTGGCTGGTTGTTCAGCCCAATCAGGAAGTTGACTAGAACCGAGTTTTTCGAGGTGTTTATGCACACGCGATCCGCCGCTGAGAAGGCGCGTATCATTGATCGATTGTCACATTCTGTTGTGCATACCCATTTGCAGGGAATCTGCCTGGAAAGTATTAACGGTGACGAATTGACTATGAAATTGCCTTATAGGAAGGAGTTGGTGGGTAACCTCGAAACTGGCGCCACCCATGGTGGAGCACTGACCGTGTTGCTGGATCATACACTCGGTACAGCATGTATTTGCTGTGACCAGATCGAGGCCGCCATCACGCCAACGTTGGACTTGCGCATCGATCACCTGAGTGTAGCTCCGGCGGATAAGGATATTTTTGCAGTGGCCCGGATATATAAGGTCACGCGAAGAATCCTATTTGCGGAGGGCTTCGCCTACTGTGAATCGAGGGATAGGCCCATTGCCAAAGCCACTGGCAGCTGGGTGTTAATGCCGGAGTTGCGGCTTTCCGAGTTACTACTGTCAACTGAGGCATCCGTGCAACAATGACCCTATCGGATCTTATACATTATGAGCCCAATGCCAGAACTCTGGAGCGATGGCTAAAAAAGGTACCATACGCCACATACCTTGGTATCAAAGCCGAGGTCCACGGCAACGAAATCCTTTTCATCCTGCCCGCAGATAAAAAGCTGATTGGCAACCCGACTCTACCTGCGATTCATGGTGGTGTGGTGGGTGCTTTTATGGAGCAGGCAGCAGCGTTTCACCTGATAGCTAAAATGGATAAACCTGTGTTGCCAAAGATCATCAACTTTTCCCTGGATTATCTTCGCCCCGCACGCTTGCGCGATACCTATGCCGAGTGCACACTGACTCGACAGGGGCGGTTTATCGCCAATCTCAGTATCACTGCCTGGCAAGAAAAGAGCGACGAGCCCAATGCCATCGCCAGAGCGCATTTTCTGATACCGGAAAGAGATCGATAAGGCGCCTGTTGGGTACGACGATTTAGCCTCAAAACAAGGCCTGGCGCCACACACGTGGGGCTCGACTGACCAGAAATGTGCAATCTCTCGTCACTTCGAGAGCTTCTTGCAGGAATATTCTGCCTGTGATTCCCACTTTTAGAGTAAAAAAAGCTACTTGTCAGTGCCCTTTGTAGCGCACCGCCACCCGCCGGGCCAGCGGCGAGGTCAACTGTTGCAGCCTGTCCCTGGCGAATTCCAATATCAAGCTGCCACCGGCAACTGAAATAGTCCGCGACAATGCTTCTTCCAACGGTAGTTGTTTAGAGCAACGACATTTTCAGAGCCTGAAGTCACTGGAGTCGCGCCATCACGACTAGAATGGCACCGATACTTGCTGTAATAGCGCCGGTAATTCTGGAGCTTGTTCTCCAGGTCTGATGCGGTCCAGAACAAGGTCTGATCCAGCAGCTCTCGCCGGACACTGCCTATCAATCGCTCCACAAACGGATGAGACATTGGCACATGTGGCAACGACTTGACATGTTTGCTTTGCCTCACCATCACTGGCAAATTCGCCCGCATCGGCCTCTTTTAACGCCTGTTGTATTTCCTGGACCTGCCATTCGTTGAGTTCGATGAATTCCCGGATGGCTTCAGAAGCGAGAAACGACTTCGACCTCTGCGTAGCAGCTGCGAGCCGGTCCAATTGCTCTTTGAGTTCGTCGTCAAGACGGATGGTCATGGTCGTGGACATAAAAACACCGCGGAGTTGTGTTGAGGTGTACACATCACAGCACAGCAGATTGCCTGGTCTCCATCCAGCCGGTTTTCACTGCCGGACTTTGCCGGGTTGAGTCCTGAGCGGTGGTGCACGGTGGTGCAGTTTGCAACGGGCGTGCCACCAAAAAGATCAATAAAAACAAATGGTTTAAAAAACAGATGATAACTACGAACCAGGCGGTCGGAGGGGGCGGCCATCCGCTTCGAATCGTGCCAGGCGCGCCAATCAAATCAAGGTCTGTACCGGAGACATCCTTTACAGATCATACCGGGCACATGGTTTACAGTTCCGGGCAATTAACCCTCGCTGTTATTGCGGAACCAGGAGGCCAGTTCCTCTTCACTGAGTTCACCAGCAGCCAAAGCGACGAAAGTCACCGCAGCATCAGCTTCCCCGGCTTTGAGATATACGCCGTTTATCCGCAGGAAACCGACTGAGGCATAGAACGCCACTCTCTTGTTGCCGTCGATGAAAGGGTGGTTGGATGCTATGCCAAACCCGTAGGCAGCAGCGAGATCAATCAGATTCGGTTCGAGCGCGTACTCGAGGATGTTGATTGGGCGGGCGAGGGCCGACTCCAGCAACCCTTCATCACGAATGCCGGGGGCCCCGCCTTGCTCGAGTAGCGTTTTCTGGTGGACCGCAATAATCGTGTCTTTGCGCAACCATTTCGGTGCCTTCACTTAGCCAGCTCTCGGAGCGTGTTTTTGAATTGACGACCAATGACCTCCATCGCTTCCATCTGCTCGTCAAATTCAGGGTCGTACTGGGTCAGCATGTAGCCATCCTCGGTCTCGACTAGGTAAATCTCGTCCCCCTTGTCAACGTTGAGATGGCTGAGAGCCTCCTTCGGCAGGACAACACCCGCGCTATTGCCGATCTGTTTCACTTTCAATTTCAACATTATTCACTCCACATCACGTAAGGGCAGATTGCGATGTAATTACATATGTACTAACGCGAATCATACGGGTTCTGGTCGGTTAGTTCATCTGTCGCATGCGGCGACATATCCGGGAGGGGAGAGCGGTTTCACCATGTGGGCCGACTGATACTTAGTCTTTGAACCCCTGACTGAAACCGTTCCTTTTGGTCAGTGCGAAACGTAGGGTTTCTACGGTGGAATACGGGTCGATACGGGGTGGTTTGAGGGCGGGCCATATCTAAGTAATTGAATTTTATAGCTTTAAAATATAACGATTGCGGCTACGAACCAGGCGGTCGCACGTTCGAATCGTGCCGGGCGCGCCATTTCCCCGATGGCCAGTATCACTCCATACCACAACCTGCAGAATGGCTCTCCATCGTTAAGGGGGGACGCACCGATATTCACTAAACCCGG
>TARA_R110002110_G_scaffold8278_4_pt1 | contig 29362 bp, 38 predicted proteins | sample TARA_R110002110 | Tara Oceans TARA_R110002110 (sample SAMEA4397330) | marine metagenome | biome: Polar Biome; feature: [SRF] surface water layer (ENVO:00010504); material: water (ENVO:00002006), including particulate matter (ENVO:01000060) such as... | depth 5 m | reverse complement strand
AAATAGAACAATTAAAGGAGGCTAAATAATGCCAGACGTAACAATGTCATTTACAGATGCACAATGGACTAGAATAGTAGCAGCTTCATCAACAATAAAACAAGTAGATGAATCTGGTGATATAGATGCGAACTATATATCAACTCGACTAAAAACTTTAGTAGCTAGTTGGGTAAAACAACATGAAGAAAAAGCGTCAGTTGAAGACTTCTAAAATCATACAACATAGATATGATAACCCACATGATACTTTAGAACAGATTGGAAAAAACTTTAGTGTTTCTCGTCAATACATATTTAAAGTATTAAACCAAAATGGGGTCCCAACAATTAGGGCGAAGAGAAGTAAAGATACTCATTGTTTATACTGTAAAGAAATAAGTAAGACAAAAATACATAAAGGTAAGTGTAGATTTAATTATTATAATGTAAAAGTTAATTGTGCTACTTGTCATGTTCCCTTTTATAGAAAGCGAGGACAAATTATACAAAAGTATAGAGAAGGGTACAATAAAATATATTGCTCAACTACTTGTTATTATAAAGGTAGAAGAGAGGTTGACAAAAATTGATTTTATTGTCATACTTATTATTAATGGATATTACGATAGAATAGTGAAATCAGATGTGAAAGTGGCTCTAGAAGTTAACAAGACTTTAGAGGCATATATTAGTTTCCTACCTCCAAGAGGGCAAGAGTTAATACTCACATCAAGAGAAGAAGATTCTGACCCAATTTCCGTATTAATTGCGATTCATTGGGTTTGTCATCATCCTGAAGTAGATGATAAATTAAGTGTTTTAATTGTAAAAGAATTAAATAGCATAATTGACAAATTAGGAAATTCGACAGATTCAAATTTTTCAATTAAGTCTGTTGCATCTTTATCATTAACTCCTGATAAATGTTTTACAGAGTGTTTTAATAAGTGGGAAGATTATTGGTATATAAGGAAAGCACTTCCTTTTTTAGAATCATTAATAGGTCGACCAATGTATCTATTACCGAATCCAAATGAAACTTTTTCGTTAGGAAAAAGATTAAGAAACGAAGCTGCATTACGCAAGAGAGAAAAAAATAATGGAAATAAATGATGATTTAGTCACTCAATGGAATCCTAAAATACAAAAAATGGTATCTAATTCTTTTATAGTAGGATTAGATAGAGAAGATGTTGCCCAAGAACTACGAATATCTTTAATAAAGGCAGCGAAAGCCTTTGATGAAAAAAGAGGAATTGTGTTCCATACATATCTCCACACATCTTTAGTAAACACAATCCGTACTTTAATTAGTAAAGCTCAAAGACAACCAGAGCAAAGAAGTTTAGATAATGTATTTCCAGAATCTGGGCAACTTCCACAATCAATTGCTCACGCACTTATTGATGATAAACCTGAAAATTTAGTTGCAGAGTTAGAGTCAAAGTTATTTCTTGATGCTCAAGGATTAGATGACAAAGAAAAATTTTTTCTTAACTTAAAATTAGAAGGTTTAACGATGGAAGAAATTACAGAAGATTTAGGGGAGAGTGCTTATAAAGTTAGACAATCACTAAGAGAAAAGTTCGAAAAGTTTTCCGATGAATTTTTTAGATATAAATAATTTAAATGCCAAAGATTTGTATTCCTTATTTAATACTTTATATAAAGAGAAATATGGTGTAGAGTATAAGGGTGTTGGATTTATAGGCAATGAGATGAAGAAAATGAAGGAAGTTATTGAGGAGTTTGGTAGTGGTAATGTCGCATGTGCTATATCTAATTGTATTAGGAATAATGATAGGACAGTAAATGTACCTTATTTTACAGCAGGAATAAAATACTATCTTATTCCATACAACCCGGAAATTTATTGGTTTATAAAATATTATGGTAATCCATCAACTAAAAAATTATTTAGGGAGTATATATTTTTAGATTCTACATGGTTGCCTACAGCATCCAAAAGGAAAAGAAGAAAAGAAATTTTACAAATATTAAAGGAATGGGTAGAAGAGAAAAAAAATGAGACGAGAAAAAGGGTTACTTAGACCCCAAAAAAGTAAGAAATTTAAACAACTATATAAAATTATTGGAGTGTCGAGTAAAAACGATAAACCCTTTGAGGTAGGTACGTACAAAGACTTTGAACAAGCTAAGCAATACGTTGACAAGAATACCTCCGATAGTATATCCTATTATGTAAACACAGATGAAAATAGAATACTTTATAGTAGTAATGACATTAAGAGAGGAGAATTAAATGCCTAGTTTTGAATATATAGAATCAGCGATAGTGTTGGGGTTAGATAATAAAACTAACCTACGTTCATTTAAGCATTCTAAAAAAGATTTTGCTAGACATGGTGATGCTTATGATTTTATATTAGACCATTTCGATAAATATGGTGAGTTTCCTTCCACAGATATGGTTTGTGAAAACTTTCCAACTGTAGATAAAACAGCCAATTCAGTAAATTTTGATTATGCAGTTGAGACATTTAAAGACCAAGTACTTCATCGAGTTATTGTAAAAACTGTTCAAGCTCAAAAGGAAAAAATAAAAGAAAATCCAAAAGAGGCTTTATCAAATATAATGGTAGGATTAACAGACATTGAGGTTGTATATGATGAGGATGTTAAATCTTATGATGACGGTGCAATATCTAGATTAGATGAATGGCGAGAACGAACTAAGAAAAGAGAGATGGGTGATGGACTTATGGGTATTCCCACAAGTTTCAAAAGCATTAACGACACAGGGGTGGGTTGGAGTCCCGGAGAACTAATAGCAGCATTTGCTAGACCAACAATTGGTAAAACGTGGTTATGTGTTCATTCAGCAGCTACAGCAGTTGCTCATGGATATAAAACCTTGTTAGTTTCAACTGAAATGCCTTCACGGGCAATCAATATGAGATTAGATGTAGTACTAGGTAGAATGCTGGGATATGATTTTTCTCATAGGGCTTTACGACATGGAGACCCACTAGATGAGGAAAAGTATCGAGAGTTCCTAGAGAAATCAAACTCAAGGGATTTGTTGATATGTGACCACATTTCAGGAGCGAATGGTATTTCTATGGAAGCCATAGCGGGGTTAGTGAGAAAACACAATCCAAAATTTGTAGTCATCGATGGTGTATATCTTGTAAGTACAGGAGATTCACGAAGGGCAGCATGGGAACAATCGCACATGTTGTTTTATGGATTGAAGAATCTTGCCACTTCTACAAATACACCTATTATGGTATCAACACAAGCAACACGAGAGGCAGCCAATATGTTTACTCCACCAAGAGCAGACCAAGTTGCCTTTGGGGATGCTTTAATTCGTGCCGCAGATGTAGCATTAGCTATGTGTGCATTAGAAAATGAAGATGATAAAAGACTAGTTCAATTCCAAAAATATCGTGATGGAGAATTAAAGAAGGATTTAACGGTTATGGATTGGCAAGTAAATAATGGTAATATAGTCGAATTACCAGATTATGAATGGGAAGACTTTTAAAGGAGGTTTATTATGAATATATTTGAATTTTTAAAGGGTAACAACTCTAATGTTGTTGTAAAAACCCTAAAAGGAAAATATGGGAAACGCAAACCCATTAGTATTACAGTTGGTAACATATCTAAGGGATATGTATATGACACCAATGGTAATAAGAATGAGATTGTTGTATTCCTAAGAAAAGACAAGAAAGACCGATACCAATAATGGTAGATTGGTTTTCAGTCTTGACTGATTATGGGATAGATGTTCCAAATACTAATCAGTTTATTATCCATTGCCCTTTTCACGAGGATAGGAGACAAAGTTGCTCAATAAATCTTGATAAGGGTGTTTGGATATGTTTTGCAGGTTGTGGGCAAGGTAGTTTAAAATACTTTATCTACAAATATACAGGCAAACCATGGAAAGAACTTGATACCGAATTAGAAGAAAAGACTTGGGAATTAGATTTGAGTCTTTTTGAAAATGAAATAAAAGTAGAAGACTTAGAAGACAAACCTGTTAAAGAACCAGAGAATTTAAAAGATGTACCAACTAATCATTGGATATACAAACGAGGGTTTTCAAGGGAATGTATTACTCAATGGGGATGTAAGTCAAATAATTATGATGATTTTTTAATGCCCGTTGAAAATACCCAAAATGAAATTCTAGGTTGGATTAATCGAAGAAGGACTGCAATACCTAAATATTTATTTTCATATGGGTTTGCAAAGTCTCATAGCTTGTTTGGAATAAATCAAATTTATAGTGCTGAAACTTTATTTGTAGTTGAGGGTGCATTAGATTGTATGTGGTTACAACAAAATGGATATTCTGCAGTCGCTATTTTAGGGGCATCAATATCCCCAACACAAATGGATTTAATAAGTTCTTTACGTCCAGACGAAGTAGTCTTAGCATTAGATAATGATGAGGCTGGGCAAAAAGGAATATCAAAAGCTACAGTTGACATGTCTAAGCGTTTCATGTTATCATATTTAAAGTTACCTAAAAAATACAAAGATGTTCAAGAAATACAAGACATTAAAGTACTAAATAACGTAATTACAAATAATAAAACAATTTTTTAAATAAGGAGAAAATTCATTATGAGTGGAATATCTAGAATTTCAAAAGGAAGAGAAACAAATAGAGGTCCAGCATCTAATTCTGAAGACCGAGGTAAAGAGGTTTGGTTAAAAGATGGTGACCAAATTTTTGCTACATCTGTTGCTACAGGAGAGGATAACGATGCTAACCTTGATGACCTTTATCTATATACAATTCCAGTAGCAGGTAGTAATAACTGGACAAATGTACTTAAGACTGAGGGTGTAGACACATCAGGTGTACCAGAAGACGCCTATCTATCACACAAATTTGCTCTTTGGGTTTATGTATACAATATAGTACATACTTCAAAGAAAGTAGATGATTGGTTAGAAATAGAAGGTCCTAGTGGCAAGAAAATGTATCGAGAAGATGTAAATGATTTTAGAATCGTTTCATTAGGTTTCGGTATGAGAGATGCTACATGGAATCAGTTAGTAGATTGTTATAGTGATTGGGGTTCCTTGAATAAAGGTGTAATCCGATTCAAAAGAACAGGAACTGGTAAATACGATACTTCGTATCAAATCGTTGCAACACCTAAAACCGATGAAATTCCTGAAGATAAACAAAAGGAAATTAAAGACTTACCAGCAATTAAATCTTACTTTTTAGAAAGATATGGTAAGTTCAATGAACCTAATGTTGAAAACGAGAATAGTGCATCGGATGATGACGAATTATTCTAGACTAGAAGTAGACGATTATTTTCTAGAAATGGCTATACTTGTAGGCAAAAGGTCTACATGTAGAAGACGAAGAGTTGGATGTGTATTGGTAGATTCTAGTAATCATGTTGTGGCGACAGGTTATAATGGCGTACCAACACAATTTCCACATTGTTTAGATGTACCTTGTGAAGGTGCAACAGCTAATTCAGGAGAAGACTTGGAGAAATGTTTAGCTGTACATGCTGAACAAAATGCATTCCTTCAATTAAGGTCAAATGACATTCTAACTGCATATTTAACAGTTACACCATGTATTCCTTGTGCTAAGATGATAGCTAATAGTAAAGTTAAAAGAATCGTTGCAAATATTCAATACAATCAATCTTTAGCCACAGAAATATTAAACAAAGCTCAAATAAAAGTAGACGTACATGATGTCAATAATAACCAACAAAACATTTCAAGAGGAACTGAATAAATTAAAACAAGTTCTTGAAGTAGACCCAACAATAGTAGTTGATGTAGAAACTAATGGGTTAGATTCGTTTGGTTATAATCAAATTTGTGGAATAGGATTAGGAGAACCTAATCACAAAGGCTTATCTCAATATTATCCTATAAGACACCATCAAGGAGAAAATCTTGATTGGGGTTTGGTAGAGGAACTAATCTCTGTTTTAAACCAATTGGTAAAAAACTATATTGGTTATAATATTAAATTTGACTTACATTTCTTAGAAAAAGAGGGATTAGATGTTCTTAGTAAGAAGTTAATCGATGTTATTGTTATGGTGAGATTGATTGAACATAGTGATACTAAAGAACTTGCCCTTACACCTACAGGTAAACGAAACTATGGGGAAGAGGCAGTTGCATATGATATTGAGACAAAGAAATTATTGAAATCAAATAAATGGTACAAAGATTTTTCATTAGCACCTCCAGAGATGTTGGGTGATTATTGTAAAAAAGATGTGACTTTAACTGCAAGAATATATACAGATTATTTAAAAAAGATACAGAAAACCCGACAACTTAAAATATTTGACTTAGAATGCAATTTAACTAAAGTATTGTACAAGATGGAACAAAGAGGGATAAGTATAGATAAACAATATGCTAAGACTATTAGAGAATCCGTTATATCTAGATTAGAAAATGTTCAACAAGAAATTCATACTTTGGCAGGGCAAGAGTTTAATATCTCTAGTCCTAAACAAATAGGTGAGATTTTTAATAACATGGGTATTGAATCCCCAATAAAGACACCGAAGGGGCAAGATTCATGGAATGAGGCAGCACTAATCAATATTAATCATCGAATAGCAGGTCTTATACGTCAATATAGGACAATTGATAAACTTAGGTCTACTTACATAGACCCATATCTTGAAGTAGATACAATGCATACTTCGTTCTGTAACTGGGGAACCACCACAGGTAGACTATCAAGTAAAAATCCAAACCTACAAAATATTCCTAGAAACCATTTTAAATTGGTTGAACCTTTACTAGACGATAAAGGTATTCAAGTTATGAAGGATAAGATTGCTGCAATAGTAGGACAAAAAGGTATTACGATGGAAGGCGAATTATCTAATGATGTATTAGGTACATGGTCATTTATAGGTGATGAATCTTATGATGATGCTGATAAAACCCAAATAGCCATTAGACGATTGTTTGTTCCTCGACCTAATTACACACTAGTTGGATTTGATTATCAACAAATGGAAGTTCGAGTATTTATGTCTTATTTTAGAAATGAGATAATTGATGCAATTCTAAATAAAGATGATGTAGACTTTCATGGGGAGGCTGCGAAGTTAGCCTTCAATATAAAAGAAGATGATGAACAATATAAATTCTATAGACAAATGGCAAAGGCAATAACCTTTGGAACTATTTATGGCATTGGTAATAAAAAACTTTCCCAACAATTAGGAACTACACCTAGAGAAGCTGGGAAATATAAAAGACAATACTTTGAAGGTATGAAAGGTTCAAAAGATTTCTTTGATAAAGTGGTTCAGACTGTTGAAAGTCGAGGATGGATAAAGAATAGATATGGTAGACAATACCTAATTAATAAAGACTTTGCATATAAGGGTGTCAATTATTTAGTTCAAGGTACTAGTGCTGATTTATTATCTGAAAGAATATTAGAAGTAGATAAATATTTAGAGCCTAAGAAAAGTAATATACTTCTACAAGTACATGATGAAATTATATGTGAAATACATAATACTGAATTAGATTCAGTTCCATATGAAATTAGAGATTTATTACAAACTAATAGTTTAAATATTCCTCTAGTAGTTGATATGGAAATGTGTTCACCATCTTGGGCAAGTAAGAAAGATTTAAACCCAGCTGCTATTGAAGATTGGATTGATTGGGAGAATCTACCCACAACAGACAAGGAGTTTATAGATTGGTAAAAGTATTTTCAATGTTTACAGGAATAGGTGGATTTGAGTTAGGTATTCAACAATCAACAATGGATGCCGAACTGATAGGATATTCTGAAATAAATAAATATGCTATACAAATATTTGAAGAAAGAATTAAAGGAGTTAAGAATTATGGAAATGCAACTAACATTATGGGAGATGAACTCCCAGAATTTGAATTACTTTGTGCGGGATTTCCTTGCCAAGCATTCAGCGTGGCTGGAAAGCGAAGAGGATTTAACGATACAAGAGGAACACTCTTTTTTGACATCGCAAGGATTTGTTCAGAAAAAAGACCCAGACATTTGGTACTTGAAAACGTTAAAGGTTTACTATCTCATGAATCTGGACAAACTTTCCATACGATACTTAGGGTTCTCTCCGACATGGGGTACGATGTTGAATGGCAGGTACTTAACAGCAAAGACTTCGGAGTTCCCCAAAATAGAGAACGGGTCTATATTGTCGGACATCTTAGAGGAGAGTGTGGACGAAAAATATTTCCTATCACAGGAGAAGGTTCAACAATTACTAGAGACGAAATAGTAGATGTTTATTCTGTTCAAGATACTCAAAGAATAAATAAGAAACAGAATGGAACAAGATTTAAAAAAAATAATGCACCAAGTCATACTCTAACAGCAACAGATAGACATGGAGTGTTGTTTGAATTAACAAGAAACAAACCACAAGGTCAAAGAATCTATGAATCTGAAAATGGTTTATCAAATACCTTAAACACATCATTTTCACGAAGTGGTATTTACACAATGCTAACAGAAAAAAGAACCGATGAAGCTAAGAAGATAAGGAAGGAAAGAAAAGATAAGGATTATACCCCTTGGAGCGGTAAACAATTTGAACCTAGAACAGATAACTTAGTTGGTACTTTAACTACATCAGTACGAGATAAGGAACATTATTTACTTAAAAAGAACCCAGACTTCAAAGTTAGAAGACTCACACCTACGGAGTACGAGCGGCTCCAAGGATTCCCAGATGGTTGGACTGAAGGAGTATCAGACACCCAAAGATATAAAACTTTAGGTAATGCAGTAACAGTAAATGTAGTTGAAAAAGTAATGGATGCAATATATAATGAATAATATGAAGTATGGTGAATGGGAAATTTTAGATGAGATTGAGAAGTATGTAAAAAATACTTATGGGCAACATTATAGTGAAGGGGATGTCCAAACCTTAGATTTCATTGAGGCATGTGGAGATGCTAAATCATTCTGTAGAGGCAACATTTTAAAGTATGCAGCTCGATATGATAAGAAAGGTACTCCACGAAAAGATTTATTAAAAATAATACATTATGCAATGTTACTAATGCATTTTGAAGATAAAGAAAATGAAACAAAACTGTGATTTAAAAATAATATATAAGGATGAGTCTGATGCAAAAAACACTCTTGCCGTTTATAGAGAGCAGATTTTGTTTTCAACCATAAGTCATTACCATTGTTCTAAACATGAAGGTTATCATTTAGGACATAATCGTAGACTTAGTAATAGACAAATATTAAAAATATATAAAGCAAAACCAAAGGAGTTTTCAAATGGCAAAAATTGATTATAAAAGAGGATACACATTTAGGGTAGGTCCATTAGACCAAATGCAATTTTCAAGAGTAGATGTATCAATAAATGAAATCGATACGGAATTAGATATTCCTACTCAATTAAAAGATGCTAGTTATACTATCGAAGAGATTCACAAAGTAGTAGATGAAAAAGTTGATGCTTATGTTGAAGAGATTTTAGATGCTAACCCAGAAGGAGAAAAGAAATAATGCCTGATAGTCCAAGTAGATTAATTGTCTTAGAGGCTGTTGTAGCAGAACGTGAGAGACAAGAGAAAGTTTATGGAGTACAAAACCATGCTAATAACTTTTGGAACGTTTTAACTACTAAACACATGGGAGATATTTCTAGAAGAATTCAAGAACAAGATGATAATAAACTATTTATTGAACTTGTACAAACTGCTGCTGTTCTATTCGCATGGGCAGAAGCAATGCACTTAAACAACAAAAAGAAATGGAGTAATTATGAAAGATAATGCAGAAGAAGCAATTCAACAATTGTTAAAAAATAAGAATTTAAATTTAGAACTAGGTGATAGTGATACATTTAACTATGGAAGGATACCATTTAATATTCCAGCCCTTGACCAACTTACAGGTGGTGGGATTCCAAAGAAAAGATTCACCTTAATATATGGTCCAACAAATGTTGGTAAGTCTTACTTAGCATCACAAGTTGTGGTAAATGTACAAAAAGATGGGGGAAATGCCGCATGGATTGATACAGAGTTATCATGGGATTCTAAGTGGATGGCTAAGTGTGGGATAGATACATCTAGTATACTAGTGGCTCAACCTACTAATGGTGAAGATGCTTTAAATACTATAAGAGAATTAATGGATGCAGGAATTGATATAATCGTATTAGATAGTATTGCGGGGTTAGTTCCTTCAGCAGTACAAGAGGAAGATTTTGGATATAGTCCTATGGCTTGGCAAGCTCGATTTGTTAATAGTGCCTTACCAAAGTTATTAGCACATTTAGGTAAAGGTTCAGCTTTCTTAGCAATTAATCAAGTAAGACAAAGTTTAGGTCCTGTTGCATTGGACAATATGCCCGGTGGAGTAGCACAATCATTCTTTGCACACTTTTTAATACAAGTTAGAAGGGCTGGGTGGATAAAAGAAAAACAAGGTAAAAAAGAACAAAACGTAGGATTTGATATGGAAATCAGACTACGAAAGACTAAAGTAGGTGGAGAAAATTGGAAGTCTGCTATAGTTCCTTTTAGGGTAGATGGTGGAATAGATATTCTAGAAAGTTATATCAGGGAAGGTATTGCTCAAAAGATGATTATTCAAACAGGAGCTTGGTATACTTATAGAGAAACTAAAGTAATGGGATTGAATAGTGTTAAAGAATACTTCACAGAAAATCCTGAAGAGTTCCAGAAACTAAAAGATGAACTTACTACCTAGAGATTTTACGAAACAAGAAAATTTAATTGCCGAATGTTTAGATGAATTTGGTATACGTTATGAACAACAGTTGGAATTTTTTCCATACACAGTAGATTTTTTTGTAGCTGAATTAGAGATGGTTATTGAAGCTGATGGAATTTATGGTCACCTTCAAAAAAAGGATAAGAAAAGAGATGAGTATTTATTAAAACATAAAAATATTACTCACATAGTACATATTAAAGAAAAAATATTAAAAGAGATAAAGGAAAGATTATGGCAGGAATTCAACAAGTAAAACCCAAAACAATAATTACGCCCGTAGGAAAACAAGATATTTGGCTACTAGATGTTATTGACGAACATCTTAATGGAACAAAGAACCCACCACGAGCTGGTGTATTCTATCCTTCATCATTAGGTAATCCTTGTGATAGATACTTATGGTTAGCTTATAATGGCAAACTAGAAACCACACCACTTCCAGCTGTTCTTGAAAGAATATTCCAATGTGGTTTTTCTCTAGAAGATAGGGTTGCTAAATGGTTTGAGGGGTTAGGCATACTTAGAGATAGAGAAGTGTCTTTAAAGAGCGATATACCACCAATTTCAGGGCGAATAGACTTTATCATTAATCATTATGACTTAGGTGTTATTGCCGTAGAGTTAAAATCAATTAACAAAGTAAATTTTGCAAAGTTGAAAGCCGCTAGACCTGACCATGCAATGCAATTACAAATGTATTTAAATATGGGTAATTATGAAAGAGGAACAGTTCTATATGAATGTAAGGATGACCAAAAGTTAAAGTCTTTTATTATAGAACGAGATGTGATAGAATGGGATAATATATTAAAACGTTGTTTTAGCATACAAGATATGTTAGCAAGACCAGAAGAGTGTACAGGTGCAATATGGTGTGACTGTAGAAAGATAGGAGAAGAATAATGATAGAACGAGTAACATTTACAGGAGCTGATGATTCAGTTCATCCAGACGATTTGGGGTTAATATCTGCAGAGTTTCCTTGGGTTGAGTGGGGTATTTTATTCCCAAGTGCAATCCAAATGTATAGTAGATTCCCTTCGTTTAATTGGATAAAAGCATTAGTACAAACAAAGAAAGATATACCTACAATGAATCTTTCAATGCATTTCTGTGAACCAATGGTACATCAACTTGTAACTCAAGGATTATCATTAGAACAAATTATGAAGGAACAAAATATTCCTGAGATTTTTTCAAGAGCTCAAATAAATACACATGGAATAAAATATAAAATTAATGATGAGTTTATTAATGAGATGAAAAGAAACTCTCATATTGAATTTATCTTACAAGTTGATGAAGGAAATCACTTTATGTATAATCTTGACTTGCCAAACATAGCAGTTTTCCAAGATTTTTCTAGTGGAGCTGGAATTTTCCAAAATAGTTGGTTAGACTTTGGAGACCGAAAATATGGTTACTCCGGTGGATTAAACATTAATACCTTACCACAAGCAATTGAAGTGTGGGATAAGAGAGACAAAGTTATTAATTGGATTGACATGGAAACAGGTGTACGTTCAAGTGGAGGATTTTCATTGGGTAAAGTTAAAGAAATAATAAAATATATTGAACCACATGTTAGTAATTCTTTAGTGAAGGTGTAAAGTGCAAGAGAGAGAAACAAAATGGACTCCTATGAAAGCATTAGGAAAAGCTCAAAAAGAAATTGAACACTTAGGGTTACCTAATTTTAAAGTTGATTTAGATGAAAGACCCGACCTAGATTTCTCTAAATTAATGAATTATGATAATAAACAATTGGAAGATTTTTTAGTTCTATATGGTGGATATAAAGGATACCTTGAAACTAAGGTATCTGCTATTGAAGCTACAGTAGGGGCATTTGAAGCTGCCTTCACAGAAGGTTATAACACAGCTCTATTTAAAGTAACGAGTGAGTATAATGAATTAGAGAAGAAAAAACCAACTCGTGAAGAATTAAGGGGAGAAGTGATTACTCGACACTCTTCACTAAAAGATTTAAAAAGAGAATTAATTGAACAACAAGCATTAATGAAAAAAACTCAAGGACTACTTAATACTTATACTACTGCATATAATACTGTTAGTAGGATAGTTGCATTAAGAACGTTTGGGACAACACAACAATGAGGCAAGGTCTAAGAACGAATTCATTGAAATTTATAGGATTAGATTGTTCAAGTTTAGCCATTCATGGTGCTATCATAGATAACAATGAAGATTTAATATCTCTTCATAAGTGGGGGAGTAAGATGAAAACCTTCGATGATAGGTTTCCAGAGATAACAAAACAATTTTCTAAAGAACTTAGTAAAATAACTTATATAAAACAAATAGAATTTGCATCTATTGAAGCAGCAATTTTCATACAGAACCCAAAGACTACAATAGCAATAGCAAATGTTGTTGGAGTTGCGTGGGCATTTTTATTAAAAGAAGGTATTACTACTTCAATTATAGATAATCGAAGTTGGAAGAAAGAAATTGTTGGTAAGGGTAATGCAAAAAAAGAAGACATTAAGAAGTATGCTATAGAAAAGTGGGGAGATAAATTCCCTGAACAAGATTATGCAGATGCTGCTTGTATAGCATTATGGAACAAAAGGAGGTTCTAGATGATAGGAGCTGGAGGAATAACTAAAGTAGTTAGAGGATTTCAGATGGCTTTTCCGGGGAAGAAGGAAAAGGAAAAGAAGGAATATAAAGATAAGTTACCAAAAGATACACCAACAATAGAAGATGTAAAAAAGAAATATGGTACTGTTGTGTGGTGTCAATATAAAGCTTGTGTAAGTAATAAAGAAGTCAAAGGCTTACAAAGAACTACAGGCACGATTCTAAAGAGATTAAACTATCAACCTATTTCAGAGCAAGAACATATTTGGGATGGAGTTTGTACAAGAGGTGAGATAGGTGTACAATATAATGAACTAAAAATGCCCGGAGGGGCTAAAGTAAAAGTACCCGCTTGTTTTAATGGGGCTTCAAATAAAACAGGGTATATGGATTTCTCTCAACTCCTTCAGTCAGATGGTAGTCCATTAGGTGGAAACATAGATTCACAACACGTATCAGATGATGGGTATGGTGTGATGGATGACAACAACATATACGAGTAAACCGATGCCTAAATATATTCCTGACAATGTAAAATTAGAAGCTATGAAGTTATTTCTAAGAGGTAACTTAACTGCTAAAGAAATAGCGGAACAAATATCTGTAGATGGTGTAGTAGTTAGACCACCTACTATTTACGCATGGGCGAAAAAGGAAAAATGGGTAGAACAAAAGTCTGTTGCAATTGCTGAGAAAAAACAAGAGATTGCAGAATCAGAGGCTCAAAGGTTTGCTAGATTACAAGAAGACCAATTAGATAGTTATACATCTATTGCTAATAAAGCAACACGAGAAATCACAGAACTTCATTTTGATAGAGCATTAGATGCAGCGAGAGCTGTAGACATTGGTGTTAAAGGTCAAAGAGAAGTTCTTCAAGGAATGATTAATCTTCAATTTGTACAAGATGTTATGAATGTTTTGGTTGAGGAAATAGAGAATCAAGATACTTTACAAAAAATAGCAATAAAATTAAAAACATTAGTACAAAATTCAGAGGATATAAAATAAGTGGCAAACAAAGACATTGTATCTATAGGAAAAGCATTTGACATGCTTTCTGATGGACTTCAAGAACAAAAGCGATATGAAGTTGGAACCTTTAGAGAGTTTATAGAAAACATTTGGTGTTTGAGTTATGACAATCCAGAATATTTCAAAGCTTGGCATGTAAGTCTTTTAGCTGAGGACGTTGAAGAATGTTTAGCAGAAGGCTTAAATTATGTAGCGGTGTTACCTAGAGGGCATTTCAAGTCTACAATATTAGGACATGCTTTTAGTGTGTGGCGATTATTAAAGGCTCCTAGAGACATGTCCGTACTTTATCTATCTTATAGTGATGGAATGGCTAGATATCACATAGCAGAGATTAATAAGATAGTTTCTAGAAATCCAGTTATTCCAGAGTTACTTATCAATCGAAATCCTAAAGCAGATTTTTCTGCTAGATTTTATAAGAACAAGCAGCCTATGGAGATTATGCATGGTGGTTTGTTTTCTTTCAAAAGAGGAATGCATGTTAATGGAGCTTTGATTGCTGATGACGTATTGAGAGACCCAGAGAACCCCTTGAACATGGGGCAGATAACTAAAGTAGAAGACCACTTTATGACAGAATCAATGTTCATACCTTTAAAAGAATCTCCTGTAATTGTGGTGGGAACACCTATGATGCCCGGAGATTTATTAGCTAAACTACAAGATGATGCCAGATTCAAGTCTAGAGTTCTTCCAGCATTAGACCCAGTTCCCGGACGAAGGGTATTAGCTCCAGAGATAATGAATGAGAAGTATTTATTAGCCCAGCAAAAGGCAAGACCAAAATCTTTTGCTTCTGAATTTATGTTGATACCACATTTTTCTACAGTATCTTATTTCAATGAAGAAGATATTTCAAAATGTGAAGATGAAAATTTAAGGTCTGCTCCTGCAACTAAAAAGTTTACTGGTTGGGAAACAGGAGACCAAATGTTTGGAGGGTTTGATGTGGGCAAGAAAAGACACCCATCTCATTTAGTGATTTTTAGAAAGAGGGGAGAGAGCATAGAACAGGTTCATCAATCCTTTTTAGAGGGGTGGAATTACTCTGACCAAATAGAATATTTAAATGAAACGGCTGATAATTTTAATTTAACTTCAGGATATATTGACAACACTCGTGGGGAATTAGAGGATAGAGGTTTAGATACTAAATGGAGACCTATGCATTTCACAAGAAAAAGTAAGAATACTATGGCTGGAGTGTTTGAAAACTTTGTTCATTCTGGTATACTATCTATAATAAAGGATGAAAGACAGAAGCAACAAATTCTGTCCGTAAGCAATGATTTAAAAGCACCCAATACACCTATGGGACATGGGGATGCCTTTTTCTCGATTGCTATGGCTCTCCAAGCTGTACACGATACTGCATATAAGTTCGTTGACTTGGGTAGTGCGACTGATTGGTTTAATGCCATTAGTCCGGGTGAAACCCCTGAAAGTAAACAAGGATTGGTTGATGGGAAGAGGGGGTTAGTAAAGGATGGAGAACCCTCTGGTAATCCTTTCGGTATGGAACCTGTTAATCCTTTAGCGAAGGCTAGTTCAGCACCGAATCCACAATGTGCTGAAACAGTTTGTAACTCAAATTTTTGGGTTCCTGAAAGAGGTCTATGCCTCTATTGTGGATATAGACAATAAATTAATACATTTTTTTAAAACCGAGGAGGGAACCTTAGATGACTTTAGTCAATTTTTCAAGTAGAACAACACAAATTTCAGACCAAGCTCAAGTAATTTTAGAGCATAGATATTTTTTAAAGGACTCGGATAATAAAGTAATTGAAGACCCTAATGGATTATTTAGAAGAGTTGCAAAAGCAATCGCAAAAGTAGACTTAGATTATGGAAAACTTCCTGTTGAATCTACTTTAGAAGAAAATGATTTCTTTGTAATGATGTCAAACTTAGAATTCATTCCAAACTCTCCAACACTAATGAATGCTGGAACCGAACAAGGAACTTTATCCGCATGTTTTGTACTTCCACTAGAAGATAGTATGGAAGGAATAATGAAAGCAGCTACTGACACAGCTATGGTTCAAAAATTTGGAGGGGGTACAGGGTTTGCCTTATCTAATGTTAGACCAAGAGGAGATAAAATACGGTCAACACATGGTATAGCTTGTGGTCCTATTGAAGTCCTAAAGACGTTATCAAGAGTATCTTCTATGATAACACAAGGAGGTAAGAGGGATGGAGCAAATATGGCAGTGATGTCAATTTATCATCCAGACATTTTAGATTTTATAGAATGTAAAAAAGTAGAAGGAGATATACATAATTTTAATATTTCAGTTGGAGTTGATTCTAACTTTATGAAAGCAGTTGAAAATAACATGGAGTATGGTTTAATCAATCCTAAAGATTCATCACTTGTTAAAAAAGTAAATGCACGAGAGGTTTTTAATAAAATTGTTGAAGGTGCATGGAGAAATGGTGAACCGGGAATGATATTTCTAGATAGAGTAAATGAAGATAACCATGTTATTCAAGAATATGGAAACATGATTGCTACAAATCCATGTGGAGAACAACCTTTGTTACCAAATGAATCTTGTAACTTAGGTTCAATTAACCTTTCTAAATTTTATAAAAGTTCATTAGATATGAATAACTTTGATGGTGAATGGTTTAAGAAAATTGATTGGTCAAGATTAGAATGGGTTACTAGAAAGGCTACTAGATTCTTAGATAATGTTATTGATGCAAACTATTATGCAACTCCTGAAATTGAAGAGATGACAAAAGCAACTCGAAAGATTGGTTTAGGAGTTATGGGGTTTGCTGACTTATTAATTCAATTAAAGATTCCATATGATTCTAAAGAAGCAAGAGAGATTGGGAAACTTATCATGGGGAATATACAAACTTGGTCCGATTCTGAATCTAAATATCTTGCAATGGAAAGAGGAACATTCCCCGCATGGAAAAAGAGTGATTACTATAAGATAGAAAGTCAAAAATTTAGAAATCATTGTAGATTAACAGTTGCACCAACAGGAACTATTTCTATGATTGCTGATACATCTAGTGGTGTTGAACCAACATTTGCATTAGCATGGAAGAAACAAAATATTCTTGAAGGTAAAACTCTAAATTATGTAAACAAGTATTTTGAAGCCGATGCTAAAGAACATAATTTTTATTCGGAAGATTTAATGGATTACTTAGCAGAGGGTGGTGACTTAAATACTGTTCCTCAAGTTCCAGATTGGGCGAAAGATGTATATAGAACTGCACCTTCAATCAGTCCGGAGGCTCATGTATTAATGCAAGCAGCCTTCCAAGAGAATTGTGATTCAGGAATTTCAAAAACAATTAACTTTGCAAACTCTGCTACTATAGAAGATGTTGAAGGTGCATATATGTTAGCATGGAAAAAGAGATGTAAAGGAATTACTGTCTATAGAGCAGGGTCAAGAGAAATAGAAGTCCTAGTTAAAGGTAACGCTGAAGAAGATAACCAATTAGTTAAGGATGGTTTTTCTATTGAAGAACAAATATTAGAAAATCAAGACTTATGTTGTACTTCTCCTCACATTATAAATGAGGGTGGTTGTGAAACATGTAAAAATTGTGGTTCTAGTAAATGTATAATTGCATAGGTAATTATAAAAAGTTTAGTATAATATAAATATAGAAGAAGAAAAGGAGTCATTTTATGACAATAGGGAATATGCTTTCAAACTCAGAAGGGCAATACGTAGCAAAAAAAGACGACAAGGGTACATGGCGAATCTTAGATATGTGGCATGACGATGTGAAAAATATGGATTCGGATACTGAAGTTCCAGATGATTCTCCTGCGGTTCTGTGTTTTACAGAGGGTCAGTTTCTTGCTTTAATAAAAGAAGCTGCTAGTCAAGGTATTTTATCTAATGTTAACTTTAGTAATGACGAAGAACTTGAAGCAGAGATAAATTTGAAGGCAGATGTTATTAAAGATTTAGAAAAACAATTAGAAGACCAAAGACGAAAACAAACTGAAATTGGTGAATCAACAAGTTTAAAATCAGAAGAAGCTATATTAAAAGAAAAAGCTATGTCTTCAATATTAAAATTAGCTGGTATGCAAGACATGACTAAATTAAGCAGGAATTAATAATGAGACTATCAGATTATCTTCCCCAAGTTCCCAAAATGCAACAACAGATGGCAGACTTAAATAAACAAATAAGTCTATTAGATGTAATGAAAGCTGGTGGGGATGTGGGTAAAGCCCCAACTATTGGGTTAGACCAAATAGTAAATACATGGGTAAGACACCAAATGGCTTATCGCCAACAATTGGTGCAAGATTTACAAACTGTCTCAATGTCAGTTGAGGAAATTAGAGGTCCTGTTTCTCATATTACAGGAGAAGTTTTTAGGAGAGGTATAACAATTGTTCCTAAAATAGAAAATCCTAAGAAAGAACAAAAAGAATTAATTACAAATTGGATTAAAGACTGTAATGTTTTTGACCAAAGCTTAGAGGAAGTATTAAGACAGTTTCATTTTGATGTGAATACATTAGATGATGGGTTTTTATATTTGGCGAAAGAATATAAAGATACTGGCGATGGAACTGTATCTTCAAGACTTCAAGAAATTAGACGATTAAATCCGGCACTAGTTGAATTTGACTTAGACCAAGCTGGATTACCAAAGAATGCTCATTACATTTGTCCTATTCATAGAGAGATGGTTCAAGATACTCAAGGTAAGTGTGAGAAGGATGATTGTAATGTAACCCTTCATCCTGCGATGTATAAGTATTATCACAGAAGCAAACACATGTATTTCTCTGATAAAGAAATTATTCACTTAAGTAAGTTCTCACCATCAGAAACTTATGGATGGTCACCAATTTTAACAATCTTTGAAAAAGCATTAACTCTAGTAGGAATGGATAAAAACCTATATAGATATTTCTATGAGAGAAAAATGCCCGCTAGTATGTTAATGGTAACTACAGATGACCCAGAGTCATTACGTAGAGAAAGAGAACATATTGCTGCACAAACAAAATTAGACCCTAACTATATACCTATGGTAGCAGTTTCTGCTAGAAACCAAAGAGGTAGAGTAGACTTAGTAAGACTTTTCCATAGTTTAAATGAGATGGATTATCTTCCTGTTAAGGATGAAATTAGAGAAAGAGTTGCCTCAATGTGGGGTGTTACTCCAGCATGGCAAGGAGCTCCTGAAGCGTTTGGGGGCATGTCTTCCCAAACTCAACAATTAGTTGTTATGAGTCGTGTGGTTGAAGGTGACCAACGGTTAATGCATGAGAAAGTATTTCCACAACTATTGGATGCTTTTGGTATAACTGATTATGAAATACTATTACCACAACCTGAAGAAAAGGCAGAGAATACTAGATTAACATTTGCACAACAAAAAATACAGATTGCAAATCAGTTTGCTGGATTAGGTTTTGATGTAAAATTAAAAGAACAAGATGTTCCCCTTTGGGATGCTGACTTTATGGTTAGTGGCGAACCTGTACCAACTGCACAAATGCAAGCAGAACAAATGGCTATGGGTATACAACAACAGAAAGACCAAATGGAACAAGCAGCTCAACAACAAGAAATGGAGCAACAACAACAGGCTCAAGGAGAAGAGGGTGAAGAAGAAGGATTAGGAGTTGAAGAATTAGGTGAACCAGACGTGATTCAAAATGCACATATTCCACCTTCACAACGAAAGTTTAAAGGTAGGACAGGAGGAAAGACTCCAGATTGGCACGATAAAACACCTGATGAAGAACGAGATATAGACGAATATGCCGAGGCTAGAGCAAATAAGAATGAATTAACATTATCGAAAACATGGGTACAAGGATTATTAGAAAAAGGATTTAGTTCTCCTCTAATTAAGGAAGTAACTCCAGATATGAACCAAATGTGGTTTGAACAAAGTGGAGTTGATTATGTTGCTAATTTAAGTCCTACAGGGATTACTCATATAGAAAAGGCAACCTTTGGTGACCCAGCTAGATTTAAGAGAACACAACAAAAGAATCCTAAATCCAAACAACCAGCCGAACTAAATACAGATGAAGAAGAAGAATAAATTAAACAAATCTTGGTTTACCAATCCTAGAGGGCAAGACGATTCCTATAAAAAGGAAAAGAAACTTCGTAAAGAAGGAGATGGTGGTGGAGCTGCTACATCTGGGTCTTTTGGTGAAAGTGGGGGTACTGTATTTACCTCATCCAACGCTGGAATATTTACTCCAACTTATGGAGATAATAAAAGAAAACCAAAAAAGAAGAAAAAAAGTGGTATTGGAAGACTTGCCGATTTCATTACAGATAATTCACCCGAACGAAAAATGGCAAAATCAGAACCCAAAAAGTTTTTTGTAGACTTAATTCAATGGGTAACTAAAGAACTTCGTAAGGATGATATAAAATTTAGACAACAGTCATCGTCTACAGCTATAAATGACCAAACTAAACAGACTGATGGGCTTAGAAACCCTGTTGAATTTGATGCTGACCCTGATGAACAAGCTGCTATTGAACAAAAAGATATGGAAAATAAAATTAAGGCATTAGACGATAAGGAAGATATAAAACATAACGATAAACAAGAACAAGGTGATGCATCCCAAGTTGCACCAGCGGGATTAGCAGTCCAGTTGACTGATTGGGGTTCAGGTCCTGAAAAAGGACCACTAGTTTCAGGTGGATATAAAGATAAAAATAAAGGAAAAATGAATGAAGATGAGTTTCCTAAAGAGGAAGAATCACCTTTTAAAAAATTCATAGGAAAAGATTTATATAATAAGTTGGTAGACTAGGTTATTGAATATGTCTACTAAATATGATAGTATGAATACACTATGCCCCAAATGTGGTGGGCATATGAACATAAACGAAGACAAGGACTTACATTGTTTAATCTGTGGGAAAACCATAGTTTTAACAGTCAGGAGAAGATATGATTCCAGAGAAGGTAAAATTAGAGATAAAAAGAAGAAGAGCATTGGGAGCGACTTGGACAGCTATAGCGAAGTGGCTAGAAAAAGTTCACGGAGTAACCATTCATCGAACCACAATTCAAAAGTGGCACAACAAGGAAGAACCCTTGGTTCTAGACCCCAACGAGGAACTCTCACCTCCTCAAGATAATCTAGAGACAAGAGTTAAACTAGATAAAAAAGTAGCCACTTATAAAGGTGAGGCAGACTTTTACAAAAAACTTTATCAAACATCTCTTAAGGATGAGGCTAAAAAAGAAATTATTGTTGAAGCAATTAAAGAACATACTAAGGCACTTCCTAAAGTTCCAATTAGACATGTTAATCCATCAAGTCCACAAGGACACCAAGCACAAATTGTAATTTCCCCATTAACTGATACACACATAGGGGAGCAAGTCCATAAAGAACAAATGAAAGGACTTAATGATTATAGTTTTGAAATATTTAATAAAAGACTTTATGGGTGGTCAAACCAAGTATTAAGGCATGTTGAGTATCGAAGACAAATCGCACCTATTAATGAACTAATAATTCCAATGTTAGGTGATATGATTAGTGGAGATATTCATGAAGAGTTAGCTAGGTCTAATATTGCAAATTGTATGGAACAAATGATTAGGGGTGCAAACTTAATTGCCCAATCCTTAATGTTATTAGCACCACATTTCACAAAGATTACAGTTCCCTGTGTAGTTGGTAATCATGGAAGAATGACTAGAAAGCCACCTATGAAAGATAAGTATATGGACTGGGATTATTTACTATATCAATTCTTAGCAGCATTTTGTAAGAACCAAGATAATATTGAATTCGATATTCCAAAGAGTTTTATAAATGTTTTCCCAGTTTTTAATAGAAACATATTAATTATGCATGGAGATTCTATCTCAGGTGCAGGAAGTAGTATGTCAATCACAGGGGCAGTATCTAAATTAAGAGGAGTTCTTCAATATAGAAAAAGTTTACAAGCTGAATTAGAAGAGGCTACAGATATAATTGGAGAAGTAGATTTTGATAGTGTAATGATTGGACACTTCCACAGAGTTGATGAAGTTGATATTGGAACAGGTGAATTATTTATTTGTGGTTGTATGAAAGGTCCTGATGAATTTGCATTACAAAGATTACATGCAGCATCTAAACCAAAACAAATAATTACTTATTGGCATCCTAGATATGGATTTGTGGGGAAAGAGATTATTTATTTAAATAAGTATGATAATTCTAAAAAAGAATTCGTTGACACCATCCCATCTACTTGGGCAGATTTAATAAAACCTGTAATAAGTTAGTATAATAAATCCAAGGGGGTTTTTATACATGGGAAAAATAGAAGACACTATAGAAAAAGGTTTAAGGGAATGGCTTTGGGAAATAGGAGAAGAGGTGTTAATTGAAGCACAAAATCTTGTTCCTGTAGCGAGTGGCAAATTAAGAAATTCAGTATCAATTATAAAAAAAGATGATGGGTTTATAATTAAGTATGATACAGATTATGCAGCTCCACTCCATAACCCTAAGTTTTTAACTCCATTAACAGAGCCCCATATACAAAATGTTCCTTCTCATTGGAGAAATACTTCAAAGGGAAAGGTAAAAGTAAAGGCACATACTAAAACATTTAAACAAGGATGGAAACCCGTACCAACAAGAAATGACGCTTGGTATTCAAAAAATGTAGATGACCCTAGTTCTTATACTAAAAATGAATGGCTACATAGGGCATACAAAAAAGTATATAATAGGCTAGATAAGAATGAACGAAAGCTCTTGCCTAAAAAAATAGCAATAAGTACAGGAAATATTTAGGAGGTAAGACATGGTTGATATAAAGAAAGTAACACCAACACAAGAATATATAATAGCAAAACATTCAAAGATGGTGGGGAAAGTATTAGATTTAGTAGAAGCATCACTCCCAGAAGGGAATCAATGTGATAAACTCAAGAAACTTATTCAAGTTCCTCTCTATGATTATCGTAACGATATGTTACAATTAGATTCTACAGGCACCCCAACAAATCCATTATAGGATTAATTAAGAAATTATATTATAATTCTGTAGGAAAATTATGTTTATTTAGTATAATGAAGTAACGTTTAATTATAACGTTATATTATGTTCTATAGAAAAAGGTCGGAGGTGGCTTAGACCAACCTCTTTTGGTGGAACAAAACAAAAGAATGGAAAACCAATAGGAGGGAAAAACCCATGGCAGATATATCTGACAAGATTGAAAAGCAAATGGAAGGAACTAACCTTGCTCTAGCCGCTGTAGCTGAAGTCCTACAAAAAATGGACGGAAGATTGGCAAAGGAAGAACAAGACCAAGTTGCTGCTAACGAAGCTGATGCACATGCTGCTGCAAGAGCCGACCTTGTAAAATCAATCGCAAACGAAGTTATCGCCAACCTTAAGAAAGACGGCTCAGAAGCCGGTCTTGATGTTGATGGTAAAGAAAGAAAGGCGAAAGCTAGTGGTGGAACACCACAAAGTGCTGACGATTCTGAATCTGGAGTCACACCGACTACAAAAATAGAAGACCAGCAAAATACAATCCAAGCTATGAAAAAAGCTAATGATGATGAAGAAGAAGAAATCGACAAAGATGGCGATGATGAAGAAGAAGAAAAGAATGGAATGGCTTATAAACAGGATGATGCAGAAGACGAAGCTGCTGACGAACCTATAGAAGAGAAGGGAATGGATGATGAAGAGGATGAGTCTGATGAAATGAAATCCATGAAAAAGAAAGTTTATGCTATGGAAAAAGCATTAGCTTCTACTAAGACTGACATGAAGAAAGCTATTACAGCTGAATCTGAAGCCAGACTAAGAAAGATGGGATTCAGAGAAGAGACTGGTCTGCAAGCTCCAAAACTTACAAAAGGATTAGGAGTTGATGACACACCTGTATTACAAAAATCATCAGGTGGTGCTGATACAGCAGAACAACTCGCAGGACTATCTTACTCAGAGTTAAGAAGAATGCAAACTCAAATAGAAGCTGGAAATACCGATGGTATTCCTAGGGAACTATTAGGGTAATTAATAAATATAAAACAAACAAATTAGGAGACATTTAAAATGGCTAACCCAAGTTTATCGGAATATCTTGCACAGTCACAGAGAGGTTTGTATCAGTCTGTATTCGGTCCAGAATACCTTCAGAAACAATCTTACTTTACTGTAGACTCTAGTACAGGAATATTCAACACAACATATGGCAGAAAAGTCTGGCAGGCTCTAAACAACCAAACCAGATTCTTTAATGCTATCCCAAGGGTGGTCTGGGGAAATACTGCTGGTTGGAGGGTCAGGACTGATAGAGGTTCTGGTCGTTCTAGACCGGTAACAGAGACAGGCTCATTGCCTACAGTCGATGTTTCCGACATACAAACAGTTTCTAGTTTACCTAGAATTGTTTCAACTACATTCGGTGCTTCAGTGAAATCAGTTTTCACTGCACAGCTTGAAGGTGGTGTCGGAGATGTTTTGGCTCTAGAGAATGAAAATGCTCAATTAGACCACATCAAAGAAATTAACGAAGAATTATTAGCAGGTTCAGCATCCATTGCTTCTACTGGTGGTACTACATCGTTCACAGTTCCAGCAGCTTACGCCAAGCATTTTAAAATTGGTGATGCAGTTGGGCAATACGATGTTTCAGGAACTGCACATGACAGAACTTCAGGTTCAGTTGTTTCTGCAGTAAACACCTCTACAGGTGCTGTAACTGTTGCTACAGGTACTGCATTTGCTGATGGTGATGTTGCTTACATTTATTCAAGAGCAGGTATGACTTCTATTGACGATATCGTTTCAGAAGATGGTGCCGCTGTTGGTGGTGGTGTAGCAAGAACAAGAGCTTATGACCTAACATTGGCTGGAAGAACAGCTGGTGCATGGAACGCTGGTGCTTCTGTTTCTTATAACTCAGGAACAGGTAGAGCATTGTCATTGACATTGCTTGACACAGCAATTCAGAAAGTAAGAGAGAATGGTGGAGAACCAAAACTAATCCTTTTGGGTCACGACCAATACTTCAACCTTGAAAGATTGCTTAATAGTAACCAAAGGTATCTAGGTCAAGAAGAGTACCAAGTGGGTGTAGGAGCTGAAAGAACTTACCCCGGTACAAGAACTGGACTAGTATTGGCTACCTACCAAGGTATTCCAATTCTTCCAGATGCAGATGTTCCAAAGTCTGTTTCTTCTGCTGATGCAGTTCTAGGTTCAAACGTTTATGTTTTAGATACAGATTATCTTGAAATCGCTGTTGCTCAACCTACTCAGTATGTAGAGAACAGAGATTACTTCGCAGCAAATGCACTAGTTGTTAGAGGCTTACTCTACACTATGGCTGAACTACGATGTAAGAACATCTTTACTCAAGCAAAAATTGCTGACCTAAACTCATAAGTTTAGTGATGATACATGTAGGGGGACTTCGGTCCCCCTACTAATTTAGAAAACAAACATTTTGCGGGGACTGATTAGTGGTCAACAAGAACACACAAATGAATTTAGCTGTTTATATGGAACGATTAGATTCTTATATTTCTAGTCAAAACGCTCTCAACGAAAAACTAACCTTAAATTTAGAGAAGGTTGAAACTAAAGTCGATAATATATCTGAATGGCGTAGTAAAATGTACGGAATGAAAAGTATTCTATTGGCTATTGGATTACTTGTAGTACACACTTCCGCTGTTATGGGTAGCTTTGTAGCTATCATAAATATTAATAAATAGAGAATGGGAGTATAATAAATTATGGCTAATGAAAGACATACGGATTATAGAGGATGGGATATAGATAGTTCTACTAGACAATCAGTACATCCAGCTAATAGATATGTAGCAATCTCAAATGCTGCAAGTACCACAGCTGAGGATGTATATTCTATAGTTGCAAGTGGTGGTGAGAAAGCAACTAACTGGGTTTTGAATCCGGGTGTAGAAGGAACTACTGTTGCTGAATTTGTAGCCGTTGGTTCTGCTGTAGCTAGAGATACAGGACAACAAGCTGAAGGTTTATCCTCTCTTCTAGTAAACCCAGCTAACTCTGTTGGAGGAGAAGGGTTTTATTGGGAATCACCAACAATTCCATTTAGTGTTAATCCACAATATATATCAGTTCAATTAGAACATCGAGGAGCTTCTGCTTCTGGAGCCGTAACTCTTACATTAAGAGATTCAGCAGGTACTACAAACCTTGGAACTTCAGGTACAGATGACTTAGCAGCTTCATGGAGAAGGTTAACAGCTACATATGCAATTCCCGGAAGTACTACTGCAACTACATATAGATTATATCTAACAACAACTGCACAACACAATATAAATTTCTATGCAGATAAAATAATGTTTGAAGTTAGAGAAGATACTATAGCCGTTTCAACTTATATAGATGGTAACCAAACAGGTGGTGAGGGACCCTTATATGAATGGACAGGAACAACAAACGCATCTTCATCTATAAAGAAACCTTCTATGACAAGAATTAATGGTTTCCAATTTAAAAATCAATCTGCTACTGCTGCTGATATTATTTATTTAGCTTTTGATACTACAGCGACTTCAGCAAATGGTATACCTATTTATGGTGGACAAGAACTAAATGTTGAAATGCCATTAGATTTTAGAGGTAAAATTTCAATGATAGCTGCACAAAATACCCCTACACTTACAGGGGTAATCTGGGGAGTAGCTGAATAAAATGACGACAGAAGCAATTAAAACTCCTGTAGGCAATATACCCCACCCATCTAATTGGTCATCTGATATGAATGATATGATGATTGAGAATAACTCTACTGAGACAGTACTATTCTTAGAGAAAGCTACTGATGGTAGAGTGTCAATGGATGATATTCAAAGTGCTTTAAGCGAATATAAAAGATTACATAAAGCAGGAATTTCATCTCCTGCAGAACTTCTAACTTTATCAAGGGCATATCCAGATAATAAAGTATATCAAAATGCTTTAGCCAAAATGGAAGTTACTGATGATGATTCTTTAGTAGTAGGTGGACCAGCATCTATCGAGTTAGTTGATAGGGAAGGACACTTAATTACTACTGACGCACTTGGTAAGGCATTTCAAAAATATATGGCTAACTTTAGAACTAGAAACGCAATGGTATTACATTCTGATGTTCAAGTTGGTTGGGCTTTACCTGCTTATATAAGTAAGGGGGGTCAAATATTTAAATCTGGTGTTGATGGGAAAGGATTATTTTTTATTACTGAGTTACGGAATGACACTAAGATTGCAAAGAAAGTTGCAGAACAAATTAATAGTGGTAAGTTAAAGAGTTACTCTATTGCTGGGTCTGCAATTAAGACACAAACTATTCAAAAAGGTTTGCAAGATGTAATGCAAGTAGATGAATTAGAACTTGCAGAAGTTACAGTCTGTGAAAAGGGTGTGAACCAAGCAGCCACTTTTGATATTATAAAAGCCGAGGGAGCTACTTCATCATGTATAGATGGTAGTTGCCTTGTTAATTCGGAGGAAGAATCCGGGGGAGTACAACTTATGTTTAAATCAGATGGAGATATTGATTTTACAAAATCTTTTATGAATTTCGTAAAAGGTGATAAAGAACTACAAAAGATAGTTCAAGTCGATGGGCAAGAGTATGGTCAGAGTTTTCCAACTTTGATTAACACACAAGCTCGTCAAGAGGAACACCATAGATTTCTTGATGAACTAGGATTTCCCGGAGAACTAGAACCTGAGAATGCTAGATATACTCCTGTTATTGAAGATGACCCACTAGGACATAGATACGTACCATGGGCAGTAAATGAAGCAGGACAAAACCTAGGAGTACGTCATTACGATGATGCATTAACTATGCCTCAACTAGGTAGACATACTAAGCGGGGAGTTGTAGAAGGTGGAAACTCTATGGAAACTCCTGTTAGTGAACTTAATGCTACAATTTCTAAATCACAGGATTTCTTTAATTGGATGGAAAATGTACATTCATTTAAAAAGTCTTGTCCATGTGAGTCATGTTTTCAAAAGGCTGCTGATTACAAAGGAACAGTTGAGAAGGCTACAAATTTTTTAGCTCAGGGGGCATAGACACCCCACTGCAAAAACTAGCTGGTAGAGTGGCAGCTGGTGCTGCTCTTGGTGTTGCTTCACTTCCAGCGAGAGTATTGGCTGGAGCTACTACTGTAGGTAGAGCTGTTGCCGGGAAAATAATAGCAGACAAAGTAAGAGATAAAACCACATCTATTATTTCTAAAAAGAACTTACAAAAGGAAGTAGACAATCCTTTTGCAGTTGCTACAGCTCAAGCAAAGAAGATGGGATATAAGAAATTTAAAGAAGGGAGCCCCGGTGAAAACAAACGAGATGAAATCGCTGAGGCACTTAAAAGAAAATCTGGCAGACGCTAGTATAATAATATAGATAGAAAAACTATCGATAAACTAGGAGGAATAAACAAATGGCAATTTCTATAACAGATGCTACTGATTCAAGTAGTAATGTATTGCAGGGAAAGTTTGGTTCTAACACCGGTAACTTGAAGTACAAGGCAATAGAAATTACCTTCGATTCTTCTTACCCAACTGGTGGAGAAGCCTTAACACCCGGGATGATAGGGTTTGATGATATTATAAATATAGTTATCGAGCCTTCAGATGGAATTTCATTTTCATACGATTACACAAATGAAAAAATAAAGGCTTATGGAGTAGCTCCAGTGCCGGTAACAATTACAGATGCTGATGGTGCAGCCTCTGCTGGAATAGCAGTGTATGCCCATATTGATACTATTGGAACGGACTCTGACAGAAAAATAGCTCACCTTGAGAGTGTAACAGCGAACAACGCAACAGTTACTTTCCAAGCTAATGCAACATTAACAACTACTTCTATTGGAAGTATGTGGGATGATAATGCTGCAGCTACAGATGGTTTGCAAGTGTACGTTGATGAAAATGGCGACACAGATTTATCTGGA
>TARA_R110002110_G_scaffold415839_1_pt1 | contig 29364 bp, 28 predicted proteins | sample TARA_R110002110 | Tara Oceans TARA_R110002110 (sample SAMEA4397330) | marine metagenome | biome: Polar Biome; feature: [SRF] surface water layer (ENVO:00010504); material: water (ENVO:00002006), including particulate matter (ENVO:01000060) such as... | depth 5 m | reverse complement strand
GTGTTGTGTTCATGACGTGAGTGCCCCCGTTGTTGGTGGAGACCCTTAATTTCGAGCTCCTTCAAAAGTGGCCATGAAAGTTTATAACCCTGTTCTTCCCATTTTTGCTTTAAAGGCGTTTGCTCCAACCAACTCAGGGTAACCTCTGTATCTTCTACTCTATAAATATTCCGCTGGTGAAACCATGAGATAAGTTTCTTTATCGCAAAGAATACAGCCAGCAACGTTCCAACTATAGTTGCTACAGCAGCCCCAAAATGTAAATCCATAGTAAAGCCTTAAAAACGCGCATACGCACTTAAACAAGAGGAAACAGCCATAAATTAAGTTTAGGCCATGTGAAATTAAAATGCACTTTGGGTAATTGTTAGCTGGCAATCTGTCTACACAGTGTCTACATGGAATTTTGAACTGGATGAAGACCTTTGTTAGACCTTCTGCATCCTGTTGATTTGATTGCGGAAAAAATGGTGGGCCTGCGAGGACTCGAACCTCGGACCAAGGGATTATGAGTCCCCTGCTCTAACCAACTGAGCTACAGGCCCCCAAGTGACTATAAAAACTTATAGTCACTGAGAAGGATTGAAATAATAGCGCGAATGAAGAGAAAAGTCACTACGATTAGCGCTTTTCATCCTCATCTTCTAATAGGAATGATTTTAAGTCATCAGACCTGCTTGGCTGTCTTAGCTTGCGCAGGGCTTTTGCCTCTATCTGACGAATACGTTCACGCGTCACATCGAACTGTTTGCCGACTTCTTCTAGGGTATGATCGGTGTTCATATCGATACCAAAGCGCATACGTAAAACTTTGGCTTCTCTGGCTGTCAAACTACCCAAGATACGTTTCGTGGCTTCTTCTAAGCCTGAAGCAGTCGCTGAGTCTGATGGACTGGAGATAACCGTGTCTTCAATGAAATCACCCAAGTGAGAATCTTCATCGTCACCAATAGGTGTTTCCATAGAGATAGGCTCTTTCGCAATCTTAAGGACTTTACGAATTTTTTCTTCTGGCATGCCCATACGTTTGCCTAACTCTTCAGGCGTAGGCTCACGTCCCATTTCTTGTAACATTTGTCTGGCAATACGATTTAATTTGTTGATAGTTTCAATCATATGAACTGGGATACGAATGGTTCTCGCCTGATCCGCAATAGAACGGGTGATTGCCTGACGAATCCACCAAGTTGCATAGGTTGAGAACTTATAACCTCTTCTGTATTCAAACTTATCAACGGCCTTCATCAAGCCAATATTACCCTCTTGGATTAAGTCTAAGAACTGTAAACCACGGTTGGTATATTTTTTCGCAATAGAGATAACCAAACGCAAGTTGGCTTCCACCATTTCTTTCTTGGCGCGTCTTGCTTTGGCTTCCCCAATCGACATTTTACGGTGTAAATCTTTAATCGCTTTGATGGAACGATTGGTGGTTTTCTGAATAACGATGAGCTTTTCTTGATGGAGCTTTACCTGCTCAATACACTCGGCTATTTTGGCGTCATTTGTACCGTTGCCTTTCAAATGCTTAGCAGCCCACTCTAAATCTATCTCATGCCCTGGGAATTTAGCCACAAACAACTGTCTGGGCATTTTGGCTCTGTGCACACACGTTGCCATAATACCGCGCTCTTCTTTACGCACACTTTCAAATAGTTTGCGCATTCTGCCGACAAGCTCTTCGAATATCTTAGGAATGAATTTAAATACAGAAAGGATTTCACCCATCTCTTTGTATAGTGCATGCACGTCTGGATGCGCTAAACCTAAGTCTTGCTCGGCTTGAACCACTCTAAGGTAAATTTCTCGCACTTTTTCCATATAGGCTTTTGCAAGCTCTGGATCGGGGCCAGTTTCAACCTCTTCGTCTGTGCCATCCCCAACACTGACGTCAACAGCATCCGTCTTCAGTTCCCCATCTTCGATTGCGTCCACAATCTCGTCAGTTTTCTCAAGTGAGATAATTTGATCTTCATTTAAGTGATCTTCTACGAAGCCAGCGATCAAGTCGCTTAATCGCATCTCGCCTTCTAATATCCGAGTATGACAATCTAGTACAAATTTCACATTAAGAGGATAGGTAGCTAAAACAGATAACACCTGCTTTAAGCCGGCCTCAATACGCTTGGCAATGACAATTTCGCCTTGACGTGTCAAAAGCTCAACTGTGCCCATTTCTCTCATATACATACGGACAGGGTCAGTGGTACGACCAAATTCATTGTCGGTAGAGAAAGCTAATGCCTCAGCAGCTTCTCTAGCTGAATAATTCTCAGCGACTGTTAAAGACCCTTCATCTGGGGCTGTCTCGTAAACAGAAATTCCCATATCGGTCATGATATTGATAATTTCTTCCACTTGCTCAGGATCGACAATATGGTAGGGTAATAAATCACTGATCTCAGCGTATGTTAAATACCCCTTTTCTTTACCTGCCGCAATTAACTCTTGGAATTGCGTGGCCTGAGACTCGTCGTTATCGACATAATTCATAAAAGCATTCACCTTCAACTTGATTTACTACGTGCAACCATATGATCCACGGACGTTACGAGAGGTAACCGCCGATCTTATCTTTATTTGAACCTTTTTACCAGCAACTTAAGTCTGCTAAATAAACCATTAGGATCCTGTATATTCGCACTCTACTGTTTAGAGTCAATTTTAACCAGAAGATTCCCTAGACTGTAAAAAATTTTTTAAACAGTTTTTTTCTTCCAGCGTAAGTTCCCTCTTTTGTGCATTTTTTAACAAATTTTCTATTATTTGCTCCTGACCTATCACCATGATTCGCTCTAAAGCACCCATTAGCTCCTCTTTTCGCCCTTTTTCAGGAATCAGCATGGCTTTATCTAAACACGGCTGGACCAGGTTACGTGTAAACCCCCTATCCATTAACATGCTTATTACCGCCTCTGCTTCTTGATGAGAATGCGATGCTAAGTGACTGAGTACAGTCTGTAATAAACTCAAACCAGGAATATTATAGTGTTCCCACATAGGTTGAAACTTCAAGTCCAACCCCAAATCTGGCTGTAAAATCAACAAAGCACTGGCAATATAAGCAGGCCCCAAGGGTGCTGGAGGCGGTGTGCCTTTGCCCTTGGTATTATTATTCTGAAAATATTTTTGGCTAAATCGCCCTTGCCCTTGCTTTGAATACGGCCGCTTATTATACGGCTGCTTTATCACCTGCTGTGATGTCGTGGTCAACTGCGCCAGCGCCTCATCCATTAGCTGCTTGTACGTTTCATCAGGCAACTGAGCAATATATTGTTTTCCAACGGTAATTAACTGTGCTCTATTCTCAACGTTACTCGGTGGGTGGCGTTGGCATAATTCCGAAAAAAAGTACTCTGAAAATGACAAACTCTGACTCAATAAGCTCCAAAATTTCTGTTTACCATGTGACTTAATATATGAGTCTGGATCCTCGCTATCTGGTAAAAACAAAAACTTTATTTGCTTTTGCGCCTGATACACAGGGAAAATAGTCTCTAATGCCTTCCAAGCGGCATTACGTCCTGCCTTATCACCATCGAAACAGAACACAATTTTGTTTGCCAGCTTAAACAGCTGCCTAATATGGGACTCCGTAAAAGCGGTCCCCATGGTTGCAAATGCACCGTAAACACCATGCTGATATAAACCAATGACGTCTAAATAACCTTCCACACAGATCGCGGTATCCCACTCTGTTCTTCGGGCTAGCGCCTCATAAATACCATAAAGCTGCTGGCCTTTTTTAAATACCACGCTTTCTGGGGAGTTCATGTACTTAGGTGTATCTTGACTATCAATGACGCGCCCACCAAACCCAATGACTTCACCTTTGCGCGTACGAATAGGAAACATGATCCGGTTTCTAAAACGATCGAAAAAATGACCCTTTGCGTGCTTTATAACCAAGCCTAAACGTTCTAATTTTTCTTGCTGCTCAGGTTTGTCACGCCAGTAATACACCAAGTTATCCCATTGCGTTGGCGCAAACCCAATGCCAAATGTCTTCGCCGTAATGCCCGTAATGCCCCGGCTTTTTAAGTAATCTACTGGCTTTGTCTTATCCGGGTGTTGCTTTAATGCTTGCTGATAATACTGAGAAACATCCGCTAAAACCTGAGAATAGGGTTTTAACTGTTCACTTTGATAGTTGGGACGTCTTTGCTGTTGGGGCAATGGTAAACCCGCTGCGCCTGCAAGCAATTCAATGGCCTCAATAAAATCTAAGCCTTGATGCTTACGTATAAAGCTAATAGCATCACCATTAGCACCACAGCCAAAGCAGTGAAAAAACTGCTTTACCGGACTCACCGTAAATGACGGGGACTTCTCCGAGTGAAAAGGACAACAGGCCACATAATTTGCGCCTGCTTTCTTCAATGGGACACTTTGCTGTATTAAGTGAACTAAATCAGTTTTTTCGAGCAAAGAGCGGATAAAATCCTCTCCAATAAGCCCCTGTTGATTTGATGACATAATCTTTGAACCATGGCCATTGTCTAGGAACAAGGCTTTATGTACTATTTTGAGACGCTATTTTAAGCTCAAGCCAACTGACTTTTTATTTTTTTACTAACAACACCCATATCAGCTCTGCCTTGAAGCTTGGGCTTTAATATAGCCATGACCTTACCCATATCTTTAATGCTAGAAGCACCGACTTCCGCTATCGCGGAATCAATTTCAGCCTTTACTTCTGCATCTGTCATCGCAGGCGGTTTGAACTCTTTAATCACACCGATTTCGTACAGCTCTTTTTCAACGAGCTCAGGACGATTGGCTTGCTCAAATTGCATCATGGAATCTTTGCGTTGCTTTTCCATCATGTCTAATATAGTAAGCTCTTCTGTGTGATCTAGCTCAATACGTCTGTCAATTTCAACTTGCTTGAATTCAGCCAAGATCATGCGCAAGACAATAAGTCTGTCTTTTTCTTTCGCACGCATGGAGGCCTTCACAGCATCTTGGAGTTGTTTTTTTATTGATTGCTCAGACATGCTTCCCGCCTAATGATATTCAGATTAAAGAGAGTCGCTACTTAGCTTAATGCGTGCTGTCAGCATTATCGTTCGCATCGTTATCCTGACCATGCAGGCGACGACCTCTAACCAATTGCTCTTTAGACATTTTGGTGTCTCGCATTACTTTCTTACGGAAGCGCTTAACAGCAGCAGCTGTTGCACGTTTGCGTTTCATTGAAGGTGTTTCATGAAACTCTCTACGACGCATTTCAGATAGAATGCCAGATTTTTCAACTACGCGCTTAAAACGACGTATCGCTGAATCAAATCCTTCATTATCCCGCACTTTAATTCCAGGCATTGAACCCATACCTCATTGTTTAGTTATTTAAAATAATTCGGAGCCGTTATTTTGTCGGCCAACAAACCCACGTGGTGCAAACCTATGAGTCTAACTAATAGTTTCGTCCACTATCAGGCTGGCAATTTTACACTGTTCGCGTTTAAAGGTTAAGTTTAAAACTCAAATTTTGACATTTTTATGGCTTAAATTCAGATATCTTTTGGCCTAAGAGCATTTTTTGGTATGCTGTCTTACCCTAAAATCAAATTTTTAGCCCTTCGGGTAACTTGGTTTATCGAAAAATGAAAGTTCTTGGCATAGAAAGCTCATGTGACGACACAGGCGTCGCAATATATGATACCCAGCAAGGTTTGTTAGGCGACCTAATATATAGCCAGCTGACGCACAGAAAGTACGGCGGTGTCGTACCAGAATTGGCCTCTAGGGATCATATACAAAAAGTACTACCTTTGATTGATGCCTTGCTAACAAAATGTGAGCTTTCAGCTGACCAGATTGATGGTATTGCTTTTACTCAAGGCCCGGGGCTTGCAGGGGCATTAATGGTGGGAGCCACTGTGGCTCAGGGATTACGCTTGGCTTGGAACGTGCCGGCAATCGGCATCCATCATTTAGAAGGCCATCTATTGGCAGCCATGCTAGCAGAAACCGCGCCCACTTTCCCTTTTTTGGCCTTACTGGTTTCTGGTGGTCACACCCAATTAATCGCAGTCGAGGGTTTAGGTCAGTACGAAATTTTAGGCGAAAGCTTAGATGATGCGGTCGGGGAAGCATTTGATAAAACAGCCAAGCTCATGGGATTACCTTACCCCGGCGGTCCTGTTTTAGCCCAAAAAGCTGAGAATGGTGATCCCAAGCGGTTTTGTTTTCCTAGACCTCTGCTCAAAAGACCCGATCTTAATTTTAGCTTTAGTGGCTTAAAAACCCATGTTGCCAAGCTCATTCAAGAAAGCACATTAGACGAACAAACTATTTGTGATATTGCCGCGCAATTTGAAGAAACTGTGAGCGAGATATTAGTCACCAAAGTCGGTCGTGCTATGGCACAAACAGGCTATAATCGCTTGGTCGTATCAGGCGGTGTCGCAGCCAATCTCACACTACGACGTGATTTGACTCAATTGGGGCATGATAAAGATTTTGCCGTATTCTTCCCGCCACTAAAATACTGTACAGACAATGGCGCCATGATAGCCCATGCTGGGGCACTCAGACTAGAACGGGGTGAAATATCAGATTATTCCATTCAGGTTCGTCCTAGATGGCCTTTAGATAGTTTGTCTGATATTTAGTATTTTGTTAGCGGTTAGATGAATCAACATTATTGTGATTTATTTTTAGTGCCGATTTTACTTTCTTTCCCTGTCAATAAGCGTTGTATGTTTTCCTTGTGTCGGTAAATAGCGATACCAGCCACAATAACTAATGCGCCAATCACATGAAATGATAAAATAATACCGCCCAAGATTGGACTAAAACTAATCGCCACTAATGCCGCTAAAGAAGAGTAGCGAAATATTACAGCTATTAATATCCATATAGAGACAAATCCCAGCCCCAATATCCATGATAAACCAAACAAGCCACCTAGTGCGGTTGCAATACCTTTGCCACCCTTAAATCCATAATAGATAGGAAAAACGTGCCCTAGGAACGCGATCAAATAAATTCCACTACTAATCAATATATCTTTAAATAAGAATTGTGCGATGAGTACAGGCAAAAGCCCTTTTAATGCGTCGCCTAATAATGTAATTGCGGCTGGCACTTTACCCCCCAAACGCAAAACATTTGTGGTGCCAGGGTTGCCAGAACCTTGGCTTCTAGGATCAGGTAACTTATAAAGCTTACAGACAACAATCGCAGAAGATATCGAAGCAAGAAGATAGCTTCCCAAGGCCAATAAAAAAAGTAGTTGTAAAATATACATAATAGGGTCTCTTTAGTCCTCGGTTTAATCGTTTACTGCGTTGTGCTCTCAGCTGGGCAAGTTTATAATTGCGCTAGATAGGTCATTTTTCAAACATTACTATAACAACAAAAGCTGAGTAAAGTCATGGATATTATCGAACTAAAAGGCATTCAACTCAAAACTTTGATTGGTGTATATCCATCGGAGAAAGAAACCCCCCAGCCACTTTTCATCGATCTCACTTATGCCATATCCGCCGCAAAAGCGGCTGAGCAAGACGATTTAACTAAAACGATTGATTATGATCTCATCATCCAGCACCTAAAAGACTTTGTGCACAACACACAGTTTGATCTGCTTGAAACCTTAGCAGAAAAACTGGCTCAATCATTACTGGCAACATTTCCTACCAATTGGATCAAGCTCTCTATTAACAAGCCTGAAGCCAATCCCAACGCTCAAGCCATTATACTCACAATCGAAAGGCGTAAGCATGAACCATAATACCAGCATCAATATTTCCGACGCGCTCTTCCATGAAGTACAAAAGCGCTGTGAAAAACAAAGCAAAATTTCTTTTTCTGAATTTATGCACCTCATTTTGTACCATCCTCAATGGGGCTATTACTGTAATGGCAAAACCATTTTGGGCAAAGAAGGGGATTTTGTTACGGCGCCCGGCATTAGCCAATCTTTTTCAGCAGCACTGGCGAAACAAGTTTCAGAAATACAAACAAATATAACCGCCCCCGGTTATATTTTAGAGCTGGGGGCTGGCTTAGGACAAATGGCCGCCAATATCATGGCCTCTTTAAAAACAGACCACACCCAGATTGAAAAATACTACATATTAGAAATTAGCCCGCTCTTAATTCAAAAGCAACAAAAAACCATCCAATCTATTTGTCCTGCACATTTAGATAAATTTATTTGGATAAAAGATATTGCAGAATTACCCACGCCATTTAATGGCGTCATATTAGGCAATGAGTTTTTAGATGCGCTACCAGTCGAGCTATTTAAAATGGGTCCTGACCAAACTATCTTAAAAGGCCATGTTTACATTAAAGACCAGCAACTCAAACTGAGCTTCGAGCCCACCCAAGATGCTGTATTCACGCAAGCGGTACAATCAGAACTCCAGCTATTAGATGCCCCTTTACCCGTAGGTTATGTATCTGAAATTAATCTCAATACCAAAGCTTGGCTCAACAAATTAAGTCCCAAATTAACACAAGGCGTTATGTTGTGGATTGATTATGGTTTTACCCGGTATGAATACTATCTGACCGAACGCAATCAAGGCACTTTAATGTGCCATGACCGACACAAAACCCACAGTGATTACTTTCATAATCTAGGCGGTCAAGATGTCACAGCGCATATTAACTTCAGTCAATTAAATCAAGAAGCTATCAATTGTGGCCTAGAAACGCTGGGTTTTAGTAACCAAGCTGCTTTCTTGTTAGCTCTCAATATATTGGGGCAAGATAACAAACAAGATCTCTCACAACAAATGCTCAACTCTCAAGAGTTACAAACATTACTACAGCCTCACGAAATGGGCGAGATTTTTAAAGTGATTGCGTTTGGGAAAAAATATGAGCAGCCCTTATTAGGGTTTTCATTGAAAGATTATTCTTATAAGTTGTGAGTGATAAGCGAAGCGAATTGATTTGATTCGCTTCGCCCACATAAAACTGTTATGTACTACTACGTTTTATTTCTCTTCGTTGCTTCACTTTTTCTACCTCAGCTAAACGTGCATTAAACAATGCTTTTTTAATTTCATCTGCATCAATACTCAAATCTTTTAAAACATCTTTGGCATTAATAAAATCTACAGCGTAAAAAGCCTCTTCTAATAAACTGCGTGGTTCATAATCCACGTGTTCAAACCCTAAGCGACCACGAGAGTCAGCTTCACATACCATCAGCATTTGTCTAAAACGCTCAGGTCTTCTGAAAGCATCACTTTCTTCAATGAAGTTTAAAATGTCTTGAGCGGATTTATCGGCCATCTGATGGCATTGTATGTGCTTACGCATAACCAGCTCAGCCAACTCTTTATATTTAGTTGGTACTTTTAACCTTTCGCATAACGCTTTTAATATGGGTAAACCTTTCTCACCATGTCCTGCATGTTTGGGCAGCTCTGATTTGGGGGTCACTGCTTTGCCTAAATCATGCACCAATGCAGCAAAACGAACCTCGGGTAACCCTGAAAGCCGAGCAGCTTGCCATAACACCAACTCTACATGAATTCCGGTATCAACTTCCGGGTGCATTTTTTTGGACTGAGGCACGCCGTATAACGCATCAATTTCTGGATAAATAACTGACAAGGCTTTTGTTTGGCGTAATATTTTCAAAAAAGCCACAGGTCCTTTTTCTTTTAACGCCTTTTCTGTTTCTTTCCATACCCGCTCAGGCACGAGATGCTCTAGTTCCCCTGACTTAACCATTTGCCAGACCAACTCTTGGGTTTCAGGCGCTAATTGAAAACCTAAATGTTCCAACTTAGCCGCAAACCGCGCTAGCCGTAAAACCCTAACGGGATCTTCTGCAAACGCACCAGAGACATGCCGCAAAACACGTGCCCGAATGTCTTCTATACCATTATAGGGATCAATGAAATCGCCTGCTTCATTCTTCGCAATCGCATTAATCGTCAGATCGCGCCTCCCCAAATCTTCTTCTAAAGTGACATCTGGTGAAAAATCAAATTCAAAACCATGGTAGCCTCGACTCACTTTTCGCTCTGTGCGAGCCAAAGCATATTCTTCTTTGGTTTCTGGATGCAAAAATACAGGAAATGATTTACCCACTTGTTTAAAGCTCAATGCTTTCAGATCTTGGGGCTTGGCACCTACAACCACCCAATCTTTTTCTAGCACTTCCAGACCTAGCATTTCATCCCGAATGGCGCCACCGACTAAGAAGATTTCCACACAGCCTCCCTGTTTTGAACTAAATAATAATAAACTTGCCCAGTATTTTTTTGCTTAAGGACTTCCCAATTTGAGGGTAACAAGCTTTGGTCTAGCGCTTTCCCCTGCTCAATATACAATAACGTCTTCTCATGTAAAAACTGACTCGAATTTAGAGACGCTAAGATAGGATAAATCTCATGGGAAAAGGGCGGATCAATAAATATCACATCAAAAGGTTTCTCATTGAGATTTTTCTTTATCCAGGCCGTACTATCTTGATTGTAGACTTTTGATTTTTTTGTAATATCCAAGGCCACTTGATGCTGCTTCAATTGTGCACTCAGCTTTTTGTTTTTTTCAATAAAAGTGACATACTGAGCCCCTCTTGAGAGCGCCTCCAGTCCTAATGCCCCTGTGCCTGAGTATAAGTCTAGGCAACTTGCATCCCTAACATCCTGCATCAACCAATTAAAAACCGTTTCTCTCACTTGATCGGTTGTGGGTCTTAGTTGAGCCACATCCGGAACCAAAAGCCTGCGCCCTCGCCATAGGCCACCAATAATTCTAACCTTAGCTATAACGACTCTCCCACAATAATCCAGCCCATATTCTCTAGGCTGATCTTGTTCTGATAGGCTGCTTGGATTTCGGGTAAACTGACCTTTTCAACGGCTGCTTGATATTGGTTAAAATACTCTAAAGGCAACTGATAAAATGCCAAATATGATAATTGCCCCGTAATACTCTCGTTACTATCGAACCGCAGAGCATAACCCCCTAAAATATTTTTCTTTGCATCTATTAACTCTTGTTCCGTCGGGCCTTTTTTCACAAAATCATGAATTAAAGTCTCAATGACTTTTTTGGCTTTTTTAGCATTTTTATTTTGTGTTTGACAAACAACCATAAAAGGCCCGGCCACTTTCATTGGCACAAAATGACTATACGCAGAATAAGCCAAGCCATGCTCACCACGAACCGTGTCGAATATTCTATTATTTTGTGAGCTACCGCCTAATATGTGATTCCCAACGACCAATGGAAAATAATCTTTATCTTCTCGGGTTAAAGCCGGCATGCCTAATGCCATATGGGTTTGGGTTGAGGCGAACTCGATAGTTTTGCTGTCTACTTTTGAAGAGGGTACCGCGACTAATGGCTGGGGCGCCTCACCATTGGGCAGCTGTGCTATCACGTCCAATGAAATTTTATTCGCTTGCTCTAAACTCAAGTTTCCGACCAATACGATAGACACGTTTGATTTGACATAAAATTCATGATGAAAAGCCTTTAAGTCCTTAGCCTTAATGGCTTCAACCCCCTTTTCACTCCCTAAGGTCCAGTGTCCATAAGGACCATTCGCATAAAGCGTTTCATAAAAAGCTCTACGCATAACAGATGCTGGTTTTTGCGATTGATATTTCAGGGTTGTAATCGTATTTTGTTTTTCACGATCAACACTTTCTGCATCGTAGCGGGGATGGGCAACCACCTCGGAGAAAAGCGACAAGGCTGCCCTCAACGCTTTTTCATCTGTTAAGCTACGAAGATGTATGGTCGCCATATCTTGCTGCGTACCCGCAGAAAACTGTGCGCCTACCGCCTCAAATTTCTCAGCGATCTCATCCGCACTAAATTTTTGGGAACCTTGATCCAGTAATGCATTTGCCAAATACGATAGCGGACGCTCATCTTTATTGCGCGCCGTACCAGCATCAAATACCAATTCAATGTCCACCATGGGCAGTTGTGGCGCTTCAACAAAATATACTTTGACACCATCGGCATTCATCCAAGACTGAATATTGATAATGCCTTCTACTTTTTGATACTGCTGTAATTTTAAATCTTTCATCGTCATAGGGCCTGCTCGTTCAAATGATAAATAGTGTGTATAGAGCTGATGAGTCACAATAATTATTAAAAACACACCAACAACCCAAGTGAAGCTGATGACCGCTCTTCGGGTAACCAAATCTTTCATAGATGGTATCGCCTATTCTGATGGTTCAGGAATCATTTCCGCAACAGTTTGTCCTCGACTTACCAAATACTTTTGGGCAACCCTTTGGACCTGTGTACCACTTACTTCTTTAATATTATCTACAATACTATCAATTTTGTTCACATCAAAACCAATCAATGTTAACGCCCCCAATTGCATGGCTTGCTGACGCATAGAGTCTTTATCATAAACAAACTCGGAGATAAAACTCATTTTGGCTCGCGCGAGCTCATCTGCTTCAACCCCATTTTTTTGTATATCTTCTATTTCGGTAGAGATACCAGAACGTAATGTTTGTAAGTCTGTCTCTTCACTGGGTAATGCGCTAATCGTAAATTGTGTTCTATAACGCTGAAAAGGATCGTAATTGACACCGATACTAGATGCCAACGTTTTACGCCGAATCAAATTTTTCTCAAACCGTGCACTATAACCACCATCTAATACCGCTTGCAATAACATCAAAGCATAAACATCTTTAGCGTCTTCTTCAGCACTAGACCCCATGCTGGGTGTGTCGAATCCAACCAATAAATAAGGCACTTGTGATTGAACATGTACCTGAATATTTTTTTGTCCCAAAGAGACCACTTCGTCCTTAGGCTTGTCCGCCACTTCCGGTCCTCTAGGGATATCAGCAAAGTATTTTTTGCTCAAGGCAAAAACGTCATCTGCGACAACATCGCCTACAACGACTAAAGTAGCCTGATTAGGGGCGTACCATTTTTGATACCATTTTTTAAGGTCAGAAACGGTTAATGCTTCAATATCTGCCATCCAGCCTATCACTGGATTTTGATAGCCACCAGACATATAGGCAGTGGCAATGAATCTCTCCCAGGTTAAACCATGGGGATCATCCTCAACTCTCAGGCGACGCTCTTCTTTAATCACCTCAAGTTCTCTTAAAATATCTTTCTCATCGAAAAGCAGATTGCGCATGCGATCCGCTTCTAATTTTAAGCAGGTTTCCAGATGCTGTTTGCCTATCTCTTCGTAATAAACAGTCTGATCTTCTGAGGTAAAGGCGTTTTCATACCCCCCCAAATCAGCGATGACTTTAGAAAACTCGCCATTAGGCACCTCCTTGGTACCCAAAAACATCATATGCTCTAAAGCATGGGACAAACCTGTGGTCCCTCGGCTCTCATCCACAGAGCCCACTTTGTACCAAATTTGCGAGACCACAACCGGCGCCCGGTGGTCTTCTTGTACAACAATATTTAGGCCGTTATCTAGCTTAAATTTATGAATCGTATTTTTTTGCATACAAAAACCTGTAGAAATAGGTAATAATATTAAGAAGGCTATCAAAGATAATCGCATGATGGTTCATTTCCCATTTGGTCATGAATGGCCTGAATGATAGGATACACTATTTTCTCGTCGCCTAGGGAGACGAGAACAGGTGGCCAGTCCACAAACCTTTTAAACTAGCCTAGATATTTTAATTATTTTACCCATAACAGAGTCATTGAGCCAATAATCATGTTTAAGTTTTTCAAAAAGAAATCAAAATCTCAACAAACAGAAAATAACGCCGAACAGAACCAACCTGAGATAACAACTGCTGAACCAGAACAAGTAGAGCAACACGATACTTCAGAACTCAATAGCGACATCACCACAGAAGTAGTAAAAGACAGCTTCCCCATAGAGGCGCCTGAACAGAAAGAAGCGACGCACCCGCCCGAAGAGCTAGACACAGACGCGTCCCAAACGCCCGAAGTCATTGAGCCCATTGAAAAAACAGAAAAAAAACCATCTATCTTTCAGCGGCTAAAACAATCTCTCAGTAAAACACGACACAACTTAGCTGATGGTATTGCTAATCTGTTCATGGGCAAAAAAACAATTGATGATGAACTGCTGGAAGAGTTAGAAACCATACTTCTTGTTGCCGACATTGGTGTGGATACCACGCAGCAAATTATTGATGAGCTTACTCAAAAAATTTCCCGGAAACAATTGCAAGATCCTCAAGCAGTCTATGAAGCATTACAACAAAAAATGCTTGATATTTTAACCCCGTGTGAGCAAGCACTAAACCTGAGCCCAGAACAAAGCCCTTTCATGATGCTCATGGTTGGGGTGAATGGAGCAGGCAAAACAACAACGATAGGAAAAATTGCCGCACAATTTAAGCAAAATAATAAAACAGTGGTATTGGCTGCGGGTGACACTTTTAGAGCTGCTGCGGTCGAACAACTACAAGTTTGGGGTGAACGCAACGATATTCCCGTTGTCGCCCAACATACTGGAGCGGATAGCGCCTCCGTTATATACGATGCCTTACAATCTACGAAAGCAAAACAAATGGATGTACTCATCGCTGATACCGCAGGTCGCTTACATACGAGAGACAACCTAATGGAAGAGCTCAAAAAAATTGTGCGGGTCACCCAAAAACTATTACCCAACGCGCCTCATGAAGTCATGTTGGTGCTGGATGCCACAACAGGCCAAAATGGGCTACAACAGGCCAGAATATTTCACAAGATGATCAAGCTAGATAGCATCGCTATAACCAAGTTAGATGGTACAGCAAAAGGCGGTATTATTTTTGCGATTGCCAATGAATTAAAGTTACCTATACGTTATATTGGGGTTGGCGAGCAAATTAACGATCTCAGGCCATTTCAAGCAAAAGAATTTGTTCAAGCACTCTTCTCTCAAGATACTGTAGAAAAAAGCAGCAAGATGGCAAAATCTTAATTTTATAATATGGAATAGACATACCAGGGAAGGCTATAGAAACATGATCACCTTGTTAAATGTAGTTAAAAACTATCCTAATGGACAGTTAGCATTAAATAATATCTCATTACAAATCATGTCCGGTGAGATGGTGTTTATACAAGGACATTCTGGTGCAGGTAAAAGTACTCTTTTAAAATTACTCGGCTTATTAGAAAGACCCGAACGCGGACAAATACTTGTTCACGGCCAAAATCTTAACCAAATACACTCCAAAGATATACCTTTTTACAAGCGCCAAATTGGCTTTATCTCTCAAAACCCTCAATTATTAAATTATTATTCTGTTTTTGAAAATGTGGCCATGCCATTAATTATTGCTGGTTATGAAAAAGAAGTTATTATAAAAAGAGTGCGCGCAGCGCTCAATAGAGTCGGACTGCTTCAAAAAGAACGTCAGACACCCTTACAATTATCTGAGGGCGAACAACAACGTGTGGGCATTGCTCGTGCAATTGTTCATAAACCCAAAATTGTTCTAGCAGATGAACCGACAGGTAATCTCGACCCCGAGCTATCCATGGATATCTTTAAGCTATTCGCACAATTTAATCAAGTGGGTGTCACTATACTCATTGCATCGCATGATGCCAGCCTAATCGAGCAGCTCTCTTATCGTTCATTACATTTAGCACAGGGAAAAATACTCCCCAGTGCCAACCACATTGAACCCAGCATTGACAAGGAACGGCAACATGGCTAATCACCCGAACCCAGACAAAAAACGTTCGCCCCAGAAAATTTCCATGACGCAGGCTTCCAAAAAAAATGTCCCAACGTGGAATCTATTATTTTTGAAAAAATGGTTTAAAAGTCAAGTTAATATTCATAAAGTGTCATTCACATTAGGCTTCAAGAATATTGCTCAAACGCCCATCGCAACCCTCATGACACTGCTGGCGATTGGCATTGCGCTTAGCCTACCGATTGGCCTGCATACTTTTTTAAAAAATATACAAAGCCTTGCTTCTGATTTTGAATACCGAGGCACTTTAACGCTCTATTTAGATAAAGATATCACCTCAGTAGAAGCGTCTTATTTGGCGAGCAGCTTAAAAAATACATATGATGCAATAGAAAATACGGAATACGTTGATGCCGAAACGGCTCTGGCCGAATTTAAACAGCAGGCTGATGTAGAAGATATCTTAAAGCTCTTACCAGAAAATCCACTCAACCCCATGATTGTTTTAAAATTGGATACCAATAAAGTAACCTACGCCCAAGCCAAAAATATCAATGCCGCTATTCAAACTCACCCTCAAGTTACGTCAGCTGACTTGGATTATGAGTGGGTAGAAAAATTATATGCCTTCATTAAATTAGGTAAAACATTGGTCAATAGCTTAGCTTTGCTTATTGGCCTGGGGGTCATTTTCATTATTGGCAACACGATACGCATGGCCTTAACTCAACATCAAAAAGAACTAGAAGTCCTCAATTTATTAGGCGCCACCCCTGCCTTCATTAGGCGTCCTTTTCTATACCGGGGTATTTTTTATGGCGGCTTAGGTGCTTTAATGGCAACCTGCATCATTAGCATTGCAACCTGGTTTTTCAAACAACCTGTTATAGAGCTTGCCTATCTATATGATGGCATGGTCGCTATCCAAGCACTGAAAATAACAGAAATTGTATCTATCTTTATATATTGTTGCTTTTTAGGTGGATTGGGCGCTTATATCGCTTTTTATCAACAGCAAAAATCCGTATCATAGAAATTTCGTGTTAATCCAGCTTGGGATGTCGTTATGTCTTTGAAGAATGCTGTTGGTGGCGTGTTGCTGATTGTGGGTACCTCTGTTGGTGCCGCTGTACTTGTCTTGCCTGTTGCAACTGCTAATCTCGGCTTGTTTGGGGCATTATCAATCTATTTTGTTTGTTGGCTCTTTATGACCATTGGTGCGCTTTGCATCTTAGAAGCCAATCTTAGCACCGGCTTTGGCACGAATATGATCACCATGGCTGAAACATTTTTAGGCAAGCCTGGAAAATGGCTAACCTGGATTACTTATCTTATATTATTTTATGCCTTAACTTCAGCATATTTATCCGGCACAAGTGCTTGGATTATGCATTTATTTGATCATTTTAAAATGACCATCAGCACCCAACAAGCGGCTATTCTGGGCGCCATTGGACTGATGCTCATTATCTCTTTAGGCGCACATATTACGGATTTGTTTAACCGAGTGCTCATGGTAGGCCTGTTTGCCAGCTTTCTCTTGTTAGGCGGTATCACCAGTACTCATGTGAGTTCTGAGGTTTTATTCCAAACAAAAGCACATTTTGATATTTTACAATTGCCATTAATTATAACGGCTTTTGGTTTTGCTATTATCGTGCCAACACTGGCTGAGTATCTGCATGGCAAAGCCAATCAGCTATACCATGTCATTTTAGTCGGCAGTCTTGCGCCGTTGCTCATTTATATTATCTGGCAAATATTAATTATGGGCACCCTGCCCGCAACGGGAGAGCACTCATTAACGGCTATCAGTGCATCAGGTAATCCCGCCACAGAACTACCCAAACAATTGGATCAAGTTTTAGGCCACCCTTGGATTACCCAATGCATGAATTATTTTTCTATATTTGCACTTTTTAGTTCTATTTTAGGTGTTTGTCTATCTTTGTATGATTTTCTGGCTGATGGACTTCACATTAAAAAGAACTTAAAAGGTAAAAGCATACTGGCATTAATCACCTTCTTGCCGCCCCTGGGTTTTGTATATTATTACCCAGAAGGCTTTATTATGGCGTTAAGTTTTGCCGGCATATTTGTGGCACTTTTGCTGGGGATACTCCCGGCCATGATGGTTTGGAGTATGCTTCGTCATCCAGAGCGAGACGTCATTCGCGGTTGGATAGGTCAAAAGTGGTTGCTTTGTCTCACAATTTTATTCTTTGTCGGCATAATCGGCATACAGTGTTATAATCTTGCAAATGAGTTTACCGCCTAAATATCAAATAAGCCAACAAGACCAGGGGTTAAGCGTGCAAGTGCGAGCCTTAACCCCTAAGCCTTTTGCTATGGCTTTTAGCGACCCTAAGTTTAAAACTCGCCTCCAGCCCCATAATTTACGAGCCGAATTATTGATCAAAGCCATTGGGGGCTCTAAGTATCGAACCGTACTAGATACAACCGCCGGATTGGGCAGAGATAGCCTATTAATGGCATCCATAGTGGAAAAAATAGTACTGCTAGAGCGCCATCCTGATATGTATCAATTATTGGTCGACGCACTAAAAAGAAGTGAGCTCGATCAAGATTTAATGCCCACACTACAAAAAATCACATTACTGCCTCAATGTGCTTTTGACTTTTTAGGGACATACACAGGGAACAAGTTTGATGTGATTTACTGTGACCCCATGTTTCCAGAACGTAAAAAATCCGCCCTAACCAAAAAAGAGAGCCAAATACTACAAGCCGTTGTGGGTCCAGATGCGGATAGTCACCAGCTCGTGGCGCTGGCATTACAGCACGCCCAAGCTCGCGTTGTGGTAAAACGCCCAATGGGTAGTGATACCTTAGTACGCAAACCAGATGTTCAGTATAAAGCCCGCGCCCATCGTTTTGATGTTTATCTCTGTCATTCAAAATAGTCGCCTCTTACTATCCCGAGTCTAATTGTAGTAACATTAAGTACACTCATTTAGATAAAGGAATGCCTTATGACTCGCCCATACAAACCCAAAGATATCCCAGGATTATTGCCTTATATTATTGTGAAAGATATAGATAATGCTCTAACTTTCTACCAACAAGCCTTTCAGTTCAAGCTGGGTTCTGAGCCTATGAGGCAGGGCGATAAAATTATGCATGCAGAGCTCAAAATACTAGATACGCAAATTATGCTAGCCCCCGAAGGCGCTTGGGGTTCTGTCAAACAATCCCCCGCAAGTTCTAATACCCCCTCTCCAATTGGACTTTATGTTTATGTAGAGGATGTGGTCAAATTTTTTGAACATGCCAAAGCACAAGGCGCTGAAGTGATTAATGCCCCTGAAATTGCCTTTTGGGGTGATAAGACATGTTGCCTTCGAGATAGCGAAGGCTATGACTGGACATTTGCCACTAACGTTGCTGACTTTGATCCAAGCAAACTACCATCTGCTTAAATATTTTCTTTAATATAATCTTGACGACTCTAAAGGAATAGGTACATGAGAAATAAAACAACATACATGGCATTAGGCATTTTGACACTGCTGAATGTCACGGCTTTACAGGCAGGTACAATTCAAGTTTTGGGAAGCAGTGAAGTCTCTCATGCCCCAGATTCTGTGAGCTTTACGATTAATATACACGCTCAATGTTATGATTCGATTGATGGCGCAAGACAAGCTGCCGATCAAAAAAGTAGTGAATTATTTAAAGATTTGAATAAATTATTTCCCATAAAAGACAAAAATAATCAAATATCAACTCATGGCGGTTACACTCAACCATTTCATGGCGGATATCGTCCACGAAACGCCGTAGCAGCATGCGAGAATACTTTTCAAAAAAATACGCAGATCACCGTTAAAACGTCTAATTTAAATAATTTTGAAGACTTATTTAATCAAACTCAAGATTTGGCTTACCGCCAAAGCCAACCGACAAGCAAAGTAACAGACCCTATTACGTTTGTCACAATGAACCAACCCAACCCCCAGCTTTCCGCTGAAAAATATCAACGGTTAGAAAAGCAAGCCATTGCTATGGCACTACAAAATGCAGAAGATAAAGCACAATATCTCATTAAAGGAAAAAATATACCTGCTTTAAAGATGATTGCCGTCAATGAATCGCTACCCAATAATCCTGGCCCCATACCCATGCGCAATGCGATGAAAAGCATGGCGATGATGGAAAGCACGAATGCACCGATACAGTTCCAGGATAATATTGTGCGTAAACAACTATCTGTTATATTTGAATACTAGCGCTCAAGTACCCTATTTAAAAACTATGACAGTGAAGAAGGCGAGAACCCCCTGGGACTACCGCCTTCAGGGCCAACACTTTCGGCGCTATCGCCTTCTGCGAGCCTGGAAATATTAGGTGTTTCGTCTACAAACTGCCAATGTATAGATGGATTCGGTACGGTTTGACATGACGCTCTATCTACCATTATTCCCGTGCCCATAGGACAATTTAGCGTTTGGACTTCATCTTCCTTCTGTCCTAAGGCTAATGATTGCCTATAATTTTTATAACGTTTGATCTCTTTCTGAGCTTTCAAAAGGAATTTATTTTCAGAATAATTAGCTTGAAATAGATCTGGATGCTGATATCGAAATTTAGAGGTCAAACGTGACACACCCATTAAAGCCGGTGTAAAGACTGAATCAGATACATGCCGATGCCATACTCGCCCCAGCCATTCGTTTAATACCATTGTATTTAATTTGCTTAATAAACTATCGCTGAATTGAAGTAACCGATACTCTTCACTTCTAAAGAGAGTAGGTAACTGCAAGGACTTCCACATATCTCTCACCGCATTATATAAACCGACAATTTGATGACCATAAGCTGGCGTCACATAAGGATTCAACCTTACTCGCTTCAGATAGTCACGCGCATGATCAAGCACAAATTTAAGTTCTGCTTCTATTTTATTTTTACTCGGACCTTGATTCATTATAAATACCTTTATTACTTTTATAAATATTAACTAAAATCATGACAAAACAAATTGATAACTCTATTGATGGTTGCCCAAAACTGTGTTTTATCCTTGTCTTGCTTGAAACCGGCCTATCACTTGCTCTAAACCTTCATATGGTTCGCCTTCTGGGTCAGGCGCTAAGCCATGAACCCTGAACCCATTCCTGTATATCGGTAAGTACGTTGGGGTAGGTTGGCATTTATTTACTTCACCCAAAAAAGACTTAAGCGCCTCTTTTGTATAAAACCCTCCCTCATTTATTAGATTATGTGCAATATTATTTATATTGCACCATGGGTTCCCATGAAGAAATAATTCAGATAACGCTGGAAGCTTGCAAAGCACCTGGGGGAAATTAGAAAAGTTATTGTCGTCAATATGCAGCTCATTCAGCTTTAATAAATTCTCAAGTGCATAGGGTAATGATGCTAAGAGATTGCCAGAAAGTGTTAACTCTTCTAATGATTTAAGTAAGCCTATCTCTTTCGGCAAATCAGTCACACTATTATAATCTAGATTCATTACCTCTAAACAAACAAGACGCCCAATTTCAGGCTGTATATGCTCAATTTCATTTGCACTCAAAGATAAATTTTTCAATCCTCTCAACGAACAAACGACATGAGGGATTTTTTTAAAATTATTGCCCATAAGCGACAAACTGGTCAGTGATTCCAGCTTGCTCATCTCTGAAGGTAAAGATTGTAGTTCATTGTTATTGAGCCATAACTCATCTAGCCCTGTTAGCTCGCCAATTTCGGGTGGTAAAAATTTAATGGTATTCTTTGTTAAATTTAAGTCTTCAAGCGCGGAAATTAATTTTATTTCCTTAGGCAAGCTTTGTAACAAGTTATCTGGCAGCGCTAGCTCCGTCACGTCTTCTAACTGTTCTTGATGTGACAAAATAAAGTCAGATGTTAATCTTGTTATGCCAAACAATGATAACTTAATGCCGCCTCTCCCAAAATCACCTTCTTCCAAATTAAGCTCGGCATTAGATATCGCGGTATTCAAGTTTTCAAGCAAATCATTAACGACTATGCACTTTTGCCAATGGGCACTATAAGTCGTATCTAAATTGTGTAAGCGCACGTCTTTAAAATCTTGCTGTAACTCAAATGCTTGCTCGTACAAGACTATCAAATCATTCATCTGTTCTGTTGTATGCTCAGAATTTTGACGAGCCCAATCAAGCACATTATTTTTCTGGGATAATAAATAGTCTAACTCGCTCTTAAATCTTGCCGGTGCTTGCTGTATGGCCAGTATCGTATTTTCAACTAAAGATTTATCGTGTTGATGGAATTGGGCTAAGAATGAATATTGCCTATTGAGATAGGCATATGTGCGCTCTGCTTCAATGCCATTGAGACTGGAAGTTGCCGCCATAACAGACTGAGAAGGTAAGGATAAAAACCGAAGAATTTTTGCCCCTATTTCGTTGGGTAAGCCCGGGACTATCAACGCCTCCCCAGTTTTTTGTTTTTTATGCGGGCTAGAAGTCTTTTCTTCTTTCTCTATGCCTCTTTTCATACTTTAAGATATCTCATGCCAACTAAAATTAGTCTGCATTCTAACATTATCATTTGAAAATGGTAGTCTTTTTCTGACATTCCTGAAGGGATTTTGGTCTAAAAGCTTTTTAAGGGAGTATGTTCATCCTATCCCGTACTCAGACCAGCATTGGTAGCCAGCCATGCCCAAGTATTGGCAGGCATTTGATGACTGCAAAAACGTCAAAAATGCCTTAGTCGCTTCATCTGGCGTACCTGTATTTAAAGTAACCACTTCGTGCACAACGGGATGATATGAGTTGGGATCCGGCTCCCAATACCGTTTAGTATCTCGATCATCTTGACTCAACTGGGAAACAGACACAAACCCCATTTTAACTTGTTTATCGGCAACCATTTTGTATGTTTGGGTTAGTGTTTTAGCCACCGTAATATTATCGTGTAGATGATGCCACAGATTATAGCCTTGCAATATTTCTTTAGCCGCTTTTCCGTAGGGGGTCGCTCCTGGATTGGCTATCGCCAGTGAGAGGTTCGTGTTTTGTAAAGTTTTTTGTATATTGATATTCGCAATATTCCGATCGGCGCTCCACAATACAACACGCCCTATGGCTAAAATAAAACGATCTTCGCTATTCACTTTATTCGCGTTAATTAAACTCTGAACATAAGCCTCGTCTGATGTGAGCAAAACATCATATTGTGCACCATGCATAATCTGGGCATACAAATGCCCTGTTGATGTGGTGACTAAATTACACTTGTAAGATGTCTGCCTCTCAAATTCTTTGCATATTTCTCTTAGTGGCGCATCCAAGCTAGAAGAACTCGCCACTTGAACGATGTGATGATGATTTTTTGCACCAGCCCCCACGCTCACGAAGAAAGCGAGCACTATAAATAAAACAATACCGATCTTTCTCACATTACCATCCTTAGCATGTAAACGATCACGACAACTTTACGCGGCTCAAAACAATTTTATTTTTTTGTTTTGGATATTTCAGAATATACCCAATGGCTTTTAGCCTGATGCGGCGTTCGAGAAGACAATAACCCACCATGCATAAAATCAAATTGCGCGACAATGGCATCATAATTATTAATTATAAACAGATATGCCTCTTGAATACGCTGCACTCTATCTTCTAAGGACAAATCATCTACAACCCAACCTTTGGGATGTCGATCGGGGTGAAACTGCATCATGAGTTTATTCCGTGCCCTACGCACTTGCTCCTTGGTTGCCGTAAAAGACAAGCCTAAAATACTATAATACTGGGTTAGCTCTTTTAAAGAAATTTCTTTTGTGGCCATCTACTCTATATCCTCATGAGCCGAGTCACCACGTCCTTTTTTCTTTAAGTGACTATCTACCTGTTGGTAGGATTTCTCAGAATGTCTATACTCTGGCTCTAAGGGATAAGCAGGCTTATCATTTTTTATTGAGAGCGTAACTGACGCTTCAGGTTTCTTGGGCAGCGTGGCACCCTGCGTCTCTAATAATAATTTCCCAGCAAAGTCGCCTGGGCCAAAACTTAAATAACTATCCAGTGTGTCCCACATAACCTCTACGCTGGCACTCACCTGCTCAATGCTGCTCAATATTTGTTGATATACCATCTGATCATGCACAGACCATTTAGTCATATCCAAGGCACTGGCTTCTGTAAAAATGTCTGCCTCGTGACTCATATAAGGTTTTAGGGCATATAAAGGCATCGATCGGTTTAGTACCGCTGACAATAAATATTGATATAAAGTGTCGAGACTATCGCTACCTGATTCATACGAATTAATGTTATCAAGCCCTAAATTCTGACAAAGTGCGCTCCCAGAAAAATTTTGGCAAAACAAAGAATAAGGTACCAAAGTTTTCAATATCAACAGTAAAACACCCGAGCTAAGCCCATAGTATTGCGTTAAGCAAGGTTGTTTAGGTTGGTGTGTATTGAGCCAAGCCTGACTACCATAAATGAGATATTGTAGATTCTCTGCCTGAGGTAAAAATACAGATAATTCAGCCTCAAATATATTTGACCCTACTGAATTATTTTGACAATGGTAGTCAATTTGCAAGCTGCCCTTATCAATATCACCTTGCCATAATGCCTCTACCTGCATAGTTTTTGACTTTATCTCGGATGCGGCAACAGCATATTTTTTTACCATAGCAGATTTTTGTTTGACTATTAATGCGCATTCAATTTGAAAGGCAGGATGTGTCTTGGGTAATAACAGCAACACTTTATGTTGATATTCATTATGGGTTAATGGTTGTAATCCCTCACCCCCAACAAATTGATTAAACATATAACGATATTGAATGCTTTTTAATGTTGTATAAATAGCAGCTGATTGTTCTACCGCAATGGCTGAATAATCTACTCGACCTTGCTTATCAAACTTCAAAGCATATTGGTTGTTCATAATATCCGTCACATAGATATTCGCCACTCGCTTAGTCATGTCCTCAGAGTTTGCCACAAAACCATTCATCACCAAAGGTGTCGCAAACCTAGGCGTGGCTTCAAAGTCAAACACGGGATCGGTAAAACCCAATGTCGGGATGCTCAGTTCTAACACAGCCTCAGGTTGAGACTGTGCCGCTGATAATAAAGTGCTAATGTCTATGGCCAATAATTGGCAATCCAAAGAACGAGCCGAAGATTTGATCGCCATTAATTGCTCTAAGGTAGGTAATTCACCGATAGAACCATAATGTAAACCAAATTTGGCATTAATAGGTATCTTAGCTTGTAAGTTTAATGACATGCGTTGCCTCTACAGCCTGATTTTGATACTGATAGGCCTATCATATACTTTTATAGGACAGCCCTACAAACCAACCAACCCTCGATGTGCTGAACCCCTGCTTGACGTAATTTCTGCGCGACTAGTCTTATGGTGGTCCCTGTTGTCATCACATCATCCACTAAAATAATACTTTCTGGCACATATTTTAAGTTATAACTGAAGTTGTGTAACTTGAGATTTTTTTTCCTTGCAGCCCCACTCAATTCGGATTGATTACGGGTTTCTCGTGTCTTTAGCAAACCATTACGAATAAGAGGTGTTCCCTGAAATTTTGCAACGACTCTGGCGATCTCTAAAGATTGATTAAAACCTCGCTGCTGTAAGCGACCTGTTGCTAAAGGAACTGGCATAATCCCTGCGACAACTCGATCAGGCTTCAGGCGCTCTATCATTAAGCGACCCAACATTTTACCCAAATATAATTTCTGTTGGTATTTTAAAGCCAGCACTAAAGAGCGTATAGGCTCCTCATAGCGAAATAAAATTTTAACCGTATCTAGTGGATGTTTCTCTATCTGCAAACAACGGCCGCACACCGATTCACTCTCTGCTGCCATTGGTAACCCACAATATCGACAAGCTCCAGACATCCATGGTAACCAATTGAAACAAGTCGTGCATACTCCCGCTCGACAGTAGTCGGTTTGATAACAAAAATAACAACTACTCTGGAAATAATTCTGATAAGGCCTACGCAATTTTTGTACAAACTTTGCCCAGTTGTTTACTCGTGCCTTGAACTTAATTGATCTCATAACCAACGACCTTATGATGATAGCCATCGCAATGATAAGGTCCACAAATGAACAAAACAACTTTAGAATCAAAATGGCAACTAAAAGACGCTATCGCCCTTTACCAACAACCATTCCAGGATTTAATTTTTAAAGCACAAACCACCCACAGACAGAACTTTAATCCCAATGAAATTCAAGCCAGTACACTGGTCAATATCCAGCAAGGTGGGTGTCCTGAGGATTGTAAGTGGTGTTCTCAAAGCATACACAATGATACTAAAATCAAACTATATCCCTTAATGAAAAAAACAGAGGTTCTGACAAAGGCAAAATTAGCCAAACAACGCGGCGCATCCAGAATATGCTTAGGCGCGGCTTGGCGTAATCCATCTAGAACACAATTAGCCACCGTAAGCGACATGGTGAAAGATATAAAAGCGCTTGGCCTAGAAACCTGCGTCACTTTAGGGCAGCTCACTATTGAGCAAGCCAAAACGCTCAAAAGTAATGGACTAGATTATTATAATCATAATTTAGAATCCTCCCCCGAACACTTTGCCAAAATGACCACAACCCGTAAATATGAAGATCGCTTAAAAACACTGCAAAATGCTCAACAGGCTGATCTAAAGCTTTGCTCTGGCGGTATTGTGGGCATGGGGGAAACACGAGACGACCAAATCGCTTTATTAGTTAACCTTGCTAATTTATCCCCACAACCACAAAGCGTACCGATTAATCAGCTCATCCCTATTCCCGGCACGCCAATGGCACACGACACAGACCCAGTAGATGAGATTTCTTACGTGCGTTTAATCGCAATTGCGCGTATTATGATGCCAAAAGCCTATATTAGATTATCTGCCGGCAGAGAAGCGTTATCTGAAACGACGCAAACACTTGCTTTTTTAGCGGGCGCCAATTCATTTTTCTTGGGCGAAAAATTATTAACGACCAATAACCGGGATTTTGAACAAGATCAATTACTATTAAGTAAACTAGGCATGCAGTTTGATTCACCTGGCATCGTACAAGATCGCCCCATATCAACAATGACCAATATCACAACCGAGGTATGTGTTCATGACCATTGATTTTCATAGCGAAGTAAAAACCAGCTTTAACAGAGCGGCCAAAAGCTATGATGCCCATGCTTTCACTCAAAATATTATTGGGCAGCGTCTCATTGAGCGACTGCAACTCGTCACTACACCCTTTCAGCATATTTTAGATGCGGGCTGTGGTACAGGACACTTTACAAAAATACTCAGATCCCAATACCCCAAAAGCCAAGTTGTGTCTATTGATTTGGCCTACAACATGGTCCAAAAAGCATCTAAAAATAAATCCTCTTGGTTACAACGTAAGCCCCATGTGGTCAATGGCAATATTGCCCACTTACCGTTTCAAGATAATAGCTTTGACTTGATATTTTGTAACCTAGCCATCCACTGGACCAAAATAGAAGATACACTAACTGAATTCAAACGAATACTAAAGCCCGAAGGCATGCTAAGCATTAGCCTGCCTGGGCCTGATACTCTGTGTGAACTAGCGCAAACATATGAAATCATTGACCCATTTTCGCACGTCAATCAATTTTACGATATGCATGATGTCGGCGATGAACTGCAAAAACTACAGTTCCAAAATGCTGTGGTTGATATGGAAAAAATCACATTTGAATACACATCTGTCTGGTCGCTACTCAAAGATTTAAAAATGACAGGCGTCAGGAACATTCACCCTAATCGCAGGCGTCATTTGAGCGCCAAAAGTAGACTGGATCAGCTCATAAAAGCATACCCTAAAAATGCCATTCAAAAATACCCAATGACCTTTGAGGTTATCTATGGCCATGCCATCTGCCCACAAAAATCAACATCAACCTCTTCGCTCAGAATCCCGCTTCGCGTTATTTAATCTATATCCAAATAACCCGACGGCGTGACAGCAAAACTCTTCATTTAATTTTGCTTCGCTAAAAAACTTTGGCAAAAATAATCTTCGCCATAATATTTTAAAAACTCAGCGTATCCGCCCTGGTAATCTTTTTTACCTGATTCCGTCAGCGCAATTATGCGGTTGGCAATATTACCCACAAAATGCCGATCATGACTCACCAAAATCACGGTACCCGTGAAAGCTCTTAATGCTTTGGTTAAAGCATAAATACCTTCAACATCCAGGTGGTTGGTTGGCTCATCTAAAATGAGAATATTCGGTTTCTCTAGCATGATTTTGGCCAAAAGCAGTCGTGCAGCCTCTCCCCCACTTAAATGCAAAATACTTTTGTCGACTTCATCTTTGGTGAAGAGGACCTGTCCCAAAACATTTCGCACACTACCCGTACTCGCCATTTTTGAGTTATTGCACAACCAATCATAAACAGACAAATCTTCGTTGAGTTGTTCATGGTGATCCTGCGCAAAATAGGAAATCTGTGCTTCGTGCCCCCATTCTGTTTCCCCAACAGATGCCTTTTCAAGGCCCATCGCAATTTTCAGCAATGTGGATTTACCAATACCGTTGTGCCCCATAATCGCGACCTTTTGCTGTCGCTTTATATCTAAACTCATATCATTGAGGACATTTTTCTCGCCATAGGATTTAGAGAGATTTTTAACGGTTAAGACTTGCTTACCAGATGGTCTTTTAGGCTCAAATGCAAAACGTGGACTCACTCTAGAGCTTTTTTGCACATCGGGCATCTCAAGTTTTTCAATCATCCTCACTCTGGATTGTGCTTGTTTTGCTTTACTCGCCTTTGCACCAAACTTATCAACAAAACTTTGTAAATGAGCACGCTTGTCTTCGGCATATTTTTGGGCACTCAGTTTTTGCTCCATAATTTCTTTTTTCTTCAACATAAAGCGACCATAGTTTCCCGGATACTCCCGAATTTCGCCATAGTCAACATCCAAAATATGGGTTGAAATATTATTTAAGAAGCGTATATCATGCGACACAAAAGCCAGCAACCCCTGGTAATCATCGATTAAATATCTTTCTAACCACCCAATGGTCATAATATCCAAGTGATTGGTGGGCTCATCTAATAGCAAAATATCAGGTTGATTAAATAATGCCTGCGCCAGTAAGACACGCATTTTGTATCCGCCCGACAAAATAGAGAGCGGTTTAAAATGCTCACTTTGCGGTATGCCCAAACCTTTTAACAGCTTGTGTCCCAAGCTCTCTGCCGTATAACCATCATAATGGGCAATGGTCTCTTCGTATTCGGATAATTTATAACCGGATTCGTCTGTCCACTCAGCGTTTAATAGCGCTTCTTTTTTGGCCATTGCGTCCCACAGCTTTGTCTTTCCCATTAAAACCACATCAATAATACGGTTTTGCTCATACTGGAAATGATCTTGTTTTACCCAACCGATAGACTTGTCTTTAGGGATTTCAACTTCCCCAACACTGGGTGCTTCTTCGCCAGCAATGAGTCGTAATAATGTACTTTTACCAGAGCCATTTGCCCCTACAATAGCGTATCGATTACCATGATTCAGCAATAAATCTGCGCCCTCAAATAGTATTTTCCCGCCATACTGAATGCCTAAATCTTTAAAATAAATCATGTTTTTGTATCTTTGCGACTAATAATATGCGCCATTGTACCCTATTTGGCCAACTCAAACTGTACGTGTTGCCTCATGGCTAAAGGTAACTTTACTCTATAATCGATGCCT
>TARA_R110002110_G_scaffold234125_2_pt1 | contig 29387 bp, 22 predicted proteins | sample TARA_R110002110 | Tara Oceans TARA_R110002110 (sample SAMEA4397330) | marine metagenome | biome: Polar Biome; feature: [SRF] surface water layer (ENVO:00010504); material: water (ENVO:00002006), including particulate matter (ENVO:01000060) such as... | depth 5 m | reverse complement strand
TTTGATTTGAGCAGAGTGAGTAAGTGGGGATTCATGGTACTTGGAATGTGCTATTTGTTGTTTGTGTCAGTAAGAACATTAAGAATCTATCCGGCACACAGATTTTGGAAACGAGGAGTAGAATTGGCTGAGCAGAGACAATGGAAAGCGTCAATTTATCAATATGAGAAAGCAATGGAAAAATTTCGACAAAAAGGAGCCTTAGCTCATCATGTAGGGTCAGCGTTGGTATTTGATGGTCAGTATTCGAAAGGCTTGTATTAGCTTAATGAAGCGAAGAAAGATGTTAACGATAAAAACATGTATCTCACAGAAAGCTACGCTAATATACAGCTCAAGAATTTTAAAGAAGCAGAACAGTCAGCAAAAAAAGTGTTAGCGATGTTTCCAACTCATCTGGCTCCGCATGTGCTTCTGGGAGAGATTTACTACGAGCAGGGAAGAATAAAGGAATCAAAAGTCTCGCTTTTAGTATGTATAAATGAAGAAATTTCTATCAAATCACCTGAAACGAAGCAAATTTCTGTGGATGCTGTGAAGTATTGGAATAATGTATTTGGGCAGATTCCTGACAGATATTGAATGCAGGTTAATTTGTTTAACTAAAACTCAAAAATAATTTCATCCTCTTCTATAATATTCCTTAGCTTTGACCCTGAGTTCGATTCTAAAAATTTGTTCAATGAGCTTTAAATCAGCTTACGACATGCGTCACTCAGAGCCTGCCCGTAGCCGTTTCGGCAAAGGCAGGCGGAGCGAAGAGCCTACACAAAAAACGGCCTATTTAGTTAGCTGTGAAGATCCTTCGCTCCGCCAGCTGGCGGAGCTGGATGACAAATACTCTGTTCAGAGACATTAGGAAGTATTTTTAGAATCGAACTCAGTTTTTAATGTAACTTTTAAAGCATAAAAATATCTGATGTACTATAACTCTGTTATTGAAGCGACTGGAAACACACCGCTTGTAAAACTTCAAAAAGTAGCTAAAGATGCCAAGGCTACCGTTCTTGTTAAAGTTGAATATTTTAATCCGGGACAAAGTATTAAAGACCGTATTGCCATTAAAATGATGGATGATGCGGAGGAAAAAGGCTTGATAAAACCAGGCGGTACAATCATAGAAGGAACTTCAGGAAATACCGGAATGGGTCTTGCTTTGGTAGCTATTCAGCGCGGTTATAAATGTATTTTTACGACCACTGATAAACAGAGCCAATCAAAGGTTGATATTTTGAGAGCAGTAGGAGCTGAAGTAATTGTATGCCCGACAAATGTTGAACCGGACGATCCTAAAAGTTATTATTCTGTTGCAAAGAAATTGAATAAAGAAATTCCAAATTCTTATTACCCGAACCAGTACGACAATCAAAGTAATACATTGGCACATTATGAAAGTACCGGACCTGAGTTATGGAAACAAACAGAAGGGAAGATTACTCACTTTGTTGCAGGAATGGGAACAGGTGGGACGATTTCCGGAACCGGTAAATATTTGAAGGAGCAAAATCCTGATATCAAAGTAATTGGAATTGATAGTGTTGGATCTGTGTATAAAAAATATTTTGAGACCGGTGAATTTGACGAAAATGAAGTAAAACCTTATTTAACGGAAGGAATTGGTGAAGATATTATTCCGAAAGCGATTAATTTTGATTACATAGACGAAGTTGTACAAGTTAATGACAAAGATTCTGCAGTTATGACTCGCCGATTGTCTAATGAAGAGGGATTATTTGTGGGTTGGTCTTGCGGATCGGCAGTGAAAGGAGCGTTGGATTACATTAAAGATTATCCGTTGAAATTGAACGATGTTATGGTGATTATACTTCCTGATAGTGGAACCCGTTACATCAGTAAGATTTACAACGATGAATGGATGAAAAAACAAGGATTTTTAGACTAAACAATTATGGCTGAGCAAAATCAAACGATGAACCCTGGACAAATGGAAATTGAGTTAAAAGAAGAAGAGGCTACGGGAACGTACTCTAATCTTGTAATGATTACTCATTCACCCTCAGAATTTATTTTGGATTTTATAGCAGTGATGCCCGGTGTTCCAAAGGCAAAAGTTGTAAAGAGAATGATCTTAACACCTGATCATGCCAAAAGACTTGCACATGCTCTAAACGACAATGTTAAGAAATTTGAAGAAGAGCATGGCAAAATCACATCGAGCAAGGAGAAAGTAGACATTCCAATGTACAGAGGTCCGGTTCCGGAAGCATAATTAACGTTAATTCGAGATAGTATCTTCATTTGCTCCAAAGGCATTACTTTGGCACGAGCAGAAATAAGCACTTTTTGAAATAAATACCATCGAACTGCGAAGCAATCTTATGAAAATATGCTTCTTATTGGAGATTGCTTCGGGACTAAGAGATAATCTTAATATCCCGAAGCTTATTCTCCTCGCAAATAGAGTACTTTTTATTTCGAACTCACATTAATTACTTTTTTGCAGTAATAAGCATAAATAAACCTACTATAAAAAAGCTAATGTGAGCTATTGAAGCTGCAAGTTCAGGAGAAATCGTTCCATAGTAGCCAAATGGTTCTGCAATTTTCATAAAAGCAAGATATAAAAAACTGATCGCAAGGCCGGCAGCAAGATAAGCTCCTTTTCCGCCTCGTCTTCTTACTGATGCTACAGAAAAACCAATAATGATGACAATAATTATTGAAAGTGGATACACCAATCGTCCATAAAATTGAACTTTTGGCATATTGATGTTTCCTGCACCACTTCTTTCAATAGAGGCGATATAGTCAATAGCTTCTGCGTAGGTAAGTTGATAGATATCAGAAGTAGAACGAGATAAATCTCTGGGAAATACCGATAAACTAGTATCAATTTCTGCAACCATGGTTTCTTTATACCCCATGGAATTAAACTCTCTAACAGTAGCGGTTGTAAGCCGCCATTTGTTCTCTTCTTCTAACCAAGTCATTTGATTTGCAGAAATTGTTTTCTGAACAGTACTACTATCACTAATTGTTAATTTAATTCTATAAGCTATATTTTTTCTGTCATCGAAGTAGTTTACTTGAAGAATACTATTCTCCGATATCTGCCTGTAAATATCATTTCTGTCAATTGATTCTGACTTCTTCTTCAAGTAACGTTTTTCAAAAGATATTTTAGCTTTATTGGATGTAGGAATAATTTTGGAATCCAAAAAACTAATTGATGCTGCAAAAAAAACAGCAAACACCATATAAGGTATTATTAAACGATATAAACTAATACCTGCTGCTTTTAAAGCTGTTATCTCAAGTCTTTCGGATAACTGACCCGTTAAAAAAAGACAAGCTGTAAATACGGCAACGGGAAGTATTAACCGGATCATTTCAGGGATATAATTCAGGTAATAATCCCCCCAGATTTCAGCCATTTCGGCACCTTTATCTGTATAGTCGTCACTATTTTCTGAAAAGTCGATCATGATAAAAATGAACACAAGTACTACTATTACAAAAAGTGTAATGCTTAATAAGCGTAGAAAAATATAGCGATCTAGTTTATTGTTCATTTCTTGAGAAGAGATCTGAAATTCGAAATTCTGTAATCAAACGTATTAACAGAATGATACCAATCAACGAAAATACAATGTTAAATGCCCACATACCTACAAAAGGGGTGATAAAAAGTCTGTCAGCTAATTTTTCTCCCTGAATAAGCGATATCCAGTACAAAGTGAGGATTACTGTGCTTATCATGGCTGCGACTCCAAAATTTCCTCTTTTGCTCATTATGCCAATTGGAGCGCCCAAAAGGATAAAGACAATACAAGCAAACGGTATGGAAAACTTTTTGTGAATTTCTACCAGGTACCTGTTAATACTTTTCTGCCTAAATAATACGTTTGCTTGAATATTTTGAAGGCTGGCTTTGTAATTATTTAGATCAGAAATGGCAGATTGGAACAATCTTTTTTGTTCTGAAATGCTTGTTTGATTATTTACTGCAATGGATGAAGTCACAAGCGTAGTATCGTTTTCTGTTAATTCTTTGTTTATAGCTCTGTATCGTCCTGGATTATCTTTTCCTAGATCGGGAATTAAATTAGTTAATTTAGTAGCATTTGTGAATTGCTTTATTACCTCTATTTTTAATGAATCCACAATCACTTGCATAGATTGGATATTCATTGTTCGATCACTTCTATTTCTCCTATTTGGATCAGACTTTTCAAAAGCGAGATCAGCTAAGTCAAAAGTGATGCGATGTTCTTGAAACTCAGAAACCTCAAGAGTAATTTTATTCCTGTTAGTAGTAGCTGGAAATTTCTGCATTTTTCCATCAAACAAATAAAGCGTTAACATTTCGCTATTCTCTGAAAGTAAATAACCTTTTTTTGCTTTAATGAAAGCTCTGTCGTTGTTTCTGGTTGGTTCCTGAAAAAGCGTAATCCCATATAAGCTATCTGTTTTACTATCTACTTCATCTACTAAGAATATATATCCTTCAATTCCATCATAAAACTCGTTTGGTTTCAAGTCAAAACCGGGTTTTTTTAATCGTATATCGATGAAAAGAGATCGGGATTTGTGATTTGCCTCAGGTAGTAAGTCGTTTGAGAACCAAGCTAAGCCCAAAAATAAAAGTATGCTTGCAAGCAAAACCGGAAATATTACTTTTAATGGATGAACACCTGATGCACGAACGGCAGTAAGTTCATGCAACTCAGAAAATTTTCCGAATGCCATTAATGTAGCAACCAGAACTGCCATTGGAGCAGCTAAAACCACCATATAAGCTAGATTGGTAAGTATAAGTTCAAATATTACTTGAAGCGGAATATCTTTTCCAATAAGGCTATCGATATGAAGAATCAAAAACTGCATCAAAAGCAGAAACATCAATGTTAAAAAGCAGAACAGAAATGGTCCTACATGCCTTTTAAGCAGATCAATTTGCAGACTATTTACCAAGTTTTGTAGCATCGAATAGTATATGAAGTACTTTTCTTGATTTCTACTCGTAAAGAAAAGGAATTAATGGAAGAAAAATTTTAAAGGTTAATGGATTTAAACTTTTAAGATAAACGAATATATGTTATTATCGTTGCCAATTCGAATCTCAAAATGAAGTTGATCGGCCTATAATAAAATCGCTACAGAACTTAAGTTTTAAAACCAGAGCTTCCGCTGACTTTTGAACTCATATACTAGGCTTTTATTTAAATCAACGATCACGCTATTTTGCTTGGTGGTTTTTACGTCCCTGCATAGCTATGCACAGCAAGGAAACGTAATAGATACATCCAAGGTTGTGGCTGATACCTCACTAACAGGGATAAAGTTTTATTATCCATTTGCAACCGGTCCGGTTAGCGAATTTCGAGACAGAAAAATCCCCAGAATTTATAGACTCTCCTCAAATGAATTCAAAGCGGTTATTAGTTGGGATTCCGTATCGACTTATAAAGTTCAGCAAACGATTGGAGGCACTTCGGTGCTTGTACCTCAGATCATGGATTTTGAGAATTACGCTACACACAAAAAGGAAGACCAAAAAAGAGAACTTTCGAGAGCATTAATTCAAGAAGGCAGAAAAGAAGAACAACAGGGCAGAGGAATATTAGATTTCAGCCTCAAGATTCCGGGGGGGGAGAATTCGGCATTTTCCTCAATTTTTGGTAAACCTGAAGTTAATCTTAGAGTAAATGGATCAGCTAACATGAATGTAGGTGCTTCTATTCAGAAAATTGAAGATCCGGCTATTCCTCAAGATCAACAAAAAAGAGTAGATCCTACATTTAGCCAAAACCTTCAACTTAACATTCAAGGTACGATTGGCGACAAATTAACGATCGCTACAGATTGGGATACGGAACGCACTTTCGATTTTCAAAATAGGCTAAAGATTGCCTATACCGGCTACGAAGACGAGATCATTAAGAGTATAGAGCTTGGTAATGTATCTATGGAGACGGGGAATTCTTTAGTAAAAGGTGGTGGAGCTTTATTCGGAATAAAATCGGTTGCGGAGCTTGGCCCATTGCGGGTTACATCGGTTTTATCTCAACAAAAAGGGGAAAGTAAAAGCCAAACTATCACCGGTGGCTCTCAGGAAGTTCAATTTGAGCTTCAGCCAACTGATTATGACGATGACCAGCATTTCTTTATCGATTTTTATAACCGCCAACAGTTTGAAAGTAACATGTTGGATAACCTGCCTTTAATTGGGACAGATTTCGATTTTTATGACATGAATGTTTGGATTGAAGATGCAATAGGAGCCGCTTCAAGTGAATCATTTCGTGCGTATGCTTTTGTTGATTTGGGAGTAGTAGAAAACCCTGATGGAAGTTTTAGCCCCCCAAATCCTGAAAATGACAGAATTGATGGTCAAAAATTGGAAGATCGTAGAGGCAATAACTCAGTACAAACCGATGACTTAAATTTGAAAGGAAGCGTTCAGCCGGGAAGTTATTACAAAAGATTGACTCCGGGAGAAGATTATGAATTTAATAGTGCCTTAGGAATTATCAGTTTAAAACGAAGAGTAGGAAGTAATGCTACTCTTGCTGTTTCGTTCTCCTATTCTGAAATAGGTGATCCTAATAATACAATAGTTGAAGTAGGTGATCTTAAACCCAGAGATGGGAGTATTACTTACCTAAAATTACTACGGCCAAGAAACTTAACACCGGATAAATTTGCTTGGGAATTAACCATGAGAAATATTTATTCTTTGGGTGTTACAAATGTTACACAGGATGGGCTGACGTTCGATTTTGAGATCACTAAAGACAATCAATCCATTAACAGGATTCCGGGAAGAAATCCCACTTTACTACAAGATCTTGGGTTAGATCTGTTGGATTCTCAGAATGCTTTGGGTGGTGATAATCAGATTGATTTTGGAATCAGATTCGATCCATTTACCGGAAAAATCATGTTTCCGTATTTAGAGCCATTTGGAGCAAGAATTGATACGCTGGTTTCAAGCCTGCCAACCGATCAATCTGATTTGGTGTTTGATTCTTTATACTCCGCAAAAAAGGAAATAGCCTTTGAAAGTACTCAAAATAGATTTTATGAAATTAGTGGTAATTCTAAAGGTGGAGTATCCAGTTCATTCTTTTTAGGGGAATTGGTAGAAGGATCTGTAAAAGTGTTTGCAAACGGTGCTGAACTTATTGAAGGTGTTGATTACGAAGTAGATTATTCATTCGGAAGTGTATCAATTTTAAATGATCGGTTTTTAGCCCCCGGGCAAAATCTTAGAGTTGAATACGAGAACAATCAGTTTTTCTCCATAGGGCAAAAAAACTTTACCGGTGTTAGAGCAGAATATTTTGTTTCTGATGATATAAGTTTAGGAAGTACCTTATTTAGACTTAATGAACAAACACTTTCCGAGAAAATCAGAATTGGAAATGAACCTATTAATAACACGGTACTTGGTTTAGATGCCAATGCCAGATTTGATACGCCTTGGATTACAAGATTTATTGATAAGATCCCTCTTCTCCAAACCAAAGTAGCATCGAATTTTAGTATTAGTGGAGAATTTGCACAATTAAGGCCCGGTGTTGCCCAAACAAATGCAGTAAGAGATGCCATTAACGATGGTATTCTATATAAAGATGAAGAAAATGGTCTTTCATTTATTGATGATTTTGAAGGAGCTGAGTTCAATATTTCATTTAAGTTTGCTTCAAGATGGAATTTACCTAGTGCTCCGGCGCTGTTGCCCGGTTATGATGGAGCAAGCTTTGAAAGTGGGCAAATTACGGATTCTGGGTTAATGGCCAGAGTTGAAAGATCAGATTTAAGAGCTCAATTTTCGTGGTATGAAATTCCCAGAAACATCGCCAGTATTCTTGGAAATGTAGAAGTAACTCCGGAGTCCAGAACGGTGTCTGTTCGAGATGTTTTTCGAGGTAGAGAAACAAATAATCCGCAGGAAGAAATCATAAATACGCTAGATATTTTCTATAATCCTACCAAAAGAGGTCCTTATAATTACAATCCTGATCTAAAGAATAAACTCGAAAACGAACCTGAAGATATGTGGGGAGGAATGACAGCTATACTTCCTTCCGGTCAAGAAGATTTAACACAGAACAATATTGAGTTTCTGGAATTTTGGGTACAAACTATTCTGCCTGATGGAAAACAGCCGGATGCAAATGACATATCGGAAGATTACGATGGGAAGATTTATATAGATTTAGGTGTAATATCTGAAGATGTTGTACCAAACGAAGTTTCAAATACTGAGGATGGTCTTGCTCAGAACATTGCGAGCCTGGAAATAGATGCAGTGGGCAGATCTTACATACCCACTTTACCAACACCGCCTCAAGGTCAGTTTTCGAATGAAAATAGAGATCTTGAAGATGTTGGCCTTGATGGAGTTCCCAACGAAAATGGATTCAGTTCTGAAGCAAATGAGAAAGTATTATTTCAAAGCTTCTTATCAGACATGGCTGATGCTTACGGAATTGATAGCGAGGAGTACAAAGAAATTGAAGCCGATCCATCAAACGATGATTATGTGTACTATGGGGAATCCAAAACAGATGGTTTAAAGTTGCATGAGCGTTTTCATAGAGTTAGAGGCTATTACGATGGAGATACTCCAAATGCAGGGGGAGATAAACGAGCGGTTACCTTAAAACCGGAAAAAGAAGGATTAATAACATCTTCAAATGTTGAAATTCAGAACTCTTATTTTCAATATGAAATAAAGTATAATCCGGCAGATTTTGAGAACGGATTGAATATAGGTTCAGACAGCACATTTATAGTAGATAAGGTTGATGGAGGAACTCAAGACAGAACATGGAGACTCATTAGAATTCCTCTAAACGAGTTTGCACGAAAAGTTGGTGATATAAACAGCTTCCAAAATATCTCTTACATAAGATTTTGGATGTCTGGCTACAAAGAGCCTTTTACAATGCGTTTCGCAACCTTTGAATTTGTTGGTAGCCAATGGAGGGAAGCTAAAAATATAACTGAATCCAGAAATTCTCCGGCAGATTTTAAAGTTGCTACTGTTAATATTGAGGAAAACGCTAGTAGAACACCTATACCTTATCGCCAACCCGAAGGAGCAATTAGAGCAGTAAATCGAGGAGCTCAATCTCAATCATTAGCCAATGAACAATCCCTTGTTTTACAAACAGAGGGTCTTGGCTCGCAAGAAATAAATCTTGTTAAACGAGTGTATCCGGGAGGATTGAATTTTCTGAATTATTCAAATATAAGAATGTTTGTGCATGGTGAAGGCTATGAAAATCGTGAAGATGCTGAACTTGTTATAAGAATGGGTACTGATCTTGATAACGATTTTTACGAATATCGCCAACCTGTTACTCCGAGCGATCCAAATTTCAATTTTGGTTCGTATGATCCACAGGAGGGAGGAAGACTTAATGCTGAAGCAGAAGAAGTTTGGAAGTACGAAGAAAACAGTATGAATATTGTCATTTCAGCCTTTAATGTATTGAAGCAACAACGAATTAATGATAACGAAGATCCGTCTCAATTATATGAAGGAACCGGAGTATTACCAGACGGAATGGCACCCGGAGCTGTTATAGCTATGAAAGGAAACCCATCATTAGACCGTGTTTCAGAGTTTGCAATCGGAATAAGAAACCCCCACGATAGGGACAACACAGATCCGAATGCACCAGGAACACCTGTGCTAGATGCGGAATTTTGGGTTAATGAATTGCGAATTTCTGGTTTTGATAACGAAAATGGCTGGGCGGCAAATGGAAAAGCAACGTTAAAATTAGCTGATTTTGCTACTATGAATGCCAATGTTACGAGGCAAACTACCGGTTTTGGTGGATTAGATTCCAGACTAGGGCAACGTAGTGTTTCTGATGATTTGGGATATTCAGTAAGTTCAACCGTTAATCTTCACAAACTAATACCTGATCGATTTGGATGGTCTTTTCCGGTTACGGTTTCAGCAAGAAGAAATTCTTCAACGCCAAAGTATTTACCGGACCGCGGTGATATAAGATTGGATGATTTTATAGAAGCAGAAAAATCAAGAACTGATATTCCTCAATCAGAAATTGATCGAAATGTTAATGAGAAGATAAATGAAGTACAGTCAGTTACAGAAGGTTATTCTTTTAATGTGTCTAATATTTCGAAATCAAATTCCAAAGGTAAGCTAGCTCAATACACGATCGATAAACTGAAATTAAGTTATGTTTATAATGAAGGTTTTTCACGGAATCCACAATTGGAACTCCAGAATAACTGGAATTATTCGACATCTTTGAGTTATAGCCTGTCTTTTCCAAGGGTAAAACTTTTCCGCCCTTTCAAATTTACAGAAGAACTTCCTGGATTAAATGTATTATCAGGACTTAGATTAGGTTACATGCCGTCAAGTATATCAGCTTCAACAAGTTTATCCAGAAGTTATGACGAACGGCGAAGAAAGCTTCTTGGGGACGATACAATTCAACCTATTCAGCAAACTCATTCTTTTACACAACGTACAAATTTTGGGTTTAACTATAATTTGACCCCTTCCATCCTTACTTCATTCCGTTCAAATACAAACTTTGATCTCTCAAATATTGGAATTGAAGATGCAAATCAAACCGATGTTGATAGCCTTAGGTTTGACGTAAAACCTACTTTTGATGTATTTAATGATATCTTCACTAAAGATTCGGTTTCAGCAAGAAGATCAAGCTACTCAGAATCTTACACGGCTAACTGGAGACCAAAACTAAACCAAATTAAAGCACTAAACTGGATTACTTATAATGCATCTTATGGCGGTGGATTTCAATGGAATAATAGTCCCAGAGGTTTTGATCTTGGTGCAAGAGTTTCCAATTCTTTTGATTTAACCAACACCTTTAAATTTAGTGTTGATAAAATAATAAATGGAATTGGGTTTGTTGGGAATTTGAAGGATAAAGACAAAGCGGAATCAAAAGAGAGAAAAAGTGATAAACCGGCAGCTACAGATACTACAGGTTCAGGAGGTATCAATATTTTTAAAGATGCTCAATTTGTAGGCCGTAAATTAGTATTGGCGTTGTTTAGTATGAAAACGATTGATCTGAGTTATAAAAAAGGGAAGAGTTCAAGTCAGCAGGGATATGACGGACAATCACAAATTTTCTATGCCCTTGGCGATCAAAACTCAGGATCATATTCGCCACCATTTGGTTATAGAACGGGGTTGAGCGAGAGCATTCCCAGAGATCAACTGGTTCGAAATAGTAACAATCCGCTGTCTATCAATAACACTTATTCTGATAACATAAATCTAGGAACAACGCTTAAATTATTTGAAAATATTTCTATTGACTTGGATTGGGCTACCAGATGGGATGAGCGAAATACAGAAACACTTACTTTTTCTGATGGAAATAATCCAAACGCTGTAAATATTTCGTCAGGGGAAATAAATTCTTCGGTTTGGGCATTTGGTTTAGGATACGAGGATTTTTTCAGATCTCAGTTACAAACAGCGTTTGATGATCTGGATGGACAAGTTATTGATGATTCTAATGGAAATAATGACGGTAGAACGGTGCTGAACAGAGTTACCCTTCAGGATGATTTTAGAAATTCGTATTTGTCTGGCAATACTTCAGGTGTAGGAGGGAAAGGTTTTATTCCGATCCCAAAACCAAATTGGCGAGTTACCTGGCAGGGTTTTGAGAAATTTATTCCGTTTGTCGGAGATAATATGAACAGAGCTTCACTAACTCATAGTTACAAAGGATCGTATAGATTAGGATGGCAATTTGTAAATCAGTTTGGTGACCCTACCACACAGAACCTTGGTGGATTAACTATCAATGATAACAGAGACAAGTTTGAACCTGCTTCAATTACCATCGATCAACGATTTAGTCCTCTTATCCAGTTAAATATCACATGGAAATCGGCTTTAAAAACGGATTTTGGTTACGAGACGAGTAAACTAACCAGCTTTGCATTATCCAGTAAAACGGTTTCTGAACGACGTTCGAAAGGATTTAAAGTGAATTTGAATTACACATTCAGAAAAGTACGAATTCCAATATTTCCGAATATTAAGAATAACATTGACCTTGCGTTGAGTGGAAACTATAGCGAAGACTCAGATCAGAATTTTATACTTGTTAATGATTTGATAAACGCTTTTCAGAAGTTTGATGAAAACGGAACCAATGTAGATGCGTATGATTTCGATCCACAAAATGAGACGGGACAAAAAAGATACAACGCATCTCTGGTTATCGGTTACAGAATCTCCAGTACCATCAATTCCAACTTTGAATACACGTACAACAGGGTTATTCCAAAAGGTTCTTCTATTCCACCAAGAACCAATCAGGAAATAAGATTTAATATCAGGATAGCGATTCAGTCGAGGTAATGTTTTGGCTTAACGCGCTTTAAAGCAGTTTTCTTGGAGCAAGAACTTCTTGCTGTTATTCCCAAGCACTTTTCACACGAGCTGAGAGCTAAGGAACAACCTATAATTGTAGTATAAGCAAGGAATAGAAGAAGCAGAGCTTCCGTGTGGCATTCCATAGCAGAGCTATGGAACGAGATTTAAATGTACGTTCCAATGCGCTGAACTACCACACATTCAGTCTTCACGAAAACTAGCTCCACATCCAACCCAAAAGTAAATTCGAACTTTGAACCGAAGGAATGCCCTTGGCAGAACTACTAAGAATTTCCCCTCCTGATTTTTAGGAGGGGCGAGCTGCTCAGAGAGAAAAATATGGGTATGAATCGGGGAGGTCGGTATACTGGAAGTGAGATTTTGTATTCTATATGTAACAATCACATGCAACCCAGTGTGAAAAGTATTTCTTAGATTTCGCTTACTTGATTTTCTAAGCGTTTGTATAATTAAGTGGTTAATCCTCCAAGGATTCTGAATCCTTGGAGGATTATAGAAGCTCTGAAGTTAACTTCGCATTTCCATCTGACGGCACCCGTCTGATGGAACTAATTTAGCTCGGAATACATGTTAAGTAGCCCATCTGAACCTGCTTCATCTTCTACTCCAAACAATTCCAAAATGTGCTCCTTCGCTCAGGTGGGCAATACGTCAGACCGAGAATATCTACATACATCGATCATTTAAAATGTTCAGTAATTTGATCGTGTAAAAATTGAGCTATTGAAGAATTACCGGCAATAATAGATTTTCCGAATAACCAATCTTCTCCTTCATTCCAATCTGTTACAATTCCACCTGCTTCTTTTATTATCAATGCGCTAGCAGCAACATCCCAAGGACTTAATCCATATTCAAAAAACCCATCAAATCTACCGCAAGCGGTGCAACAAAGATCATAAGATGCCGCACCGGGCCGTCTTATGCCATGCGTATGCTGCATAAGACTTTTTAGCAGGTTTATGTACTTATCAACGTGCTCAAATGCTGTATATGGAAATCCTGTCCCAATTAACGATTTTCCCGGATCTTTTATCTGGGATATAGAAATTCTTTTTTCATCTAAATAAGCGCCTTCTCCTTCTATTGCCCAAAATATTTCTCCTTTTGCAACTTCTTTTACCAAAGCTACTTTTGGAACACCATCAACCCAAAGAGCAATTGAAATGCAATAAATTGGAAATCCATGCGCAAAATTAGTAGTTCCATCGATAGGATCAATGATCCAAATCCTTCCATCCGGTAACTCCGTTTTAGTATTTGACTCTTCAGCCAGAAACTCATCTTCAGGAAAAAAATTTCTAATTGTTTCAAGTATAATTTTCTCTGAAGCTAAGTCAGCATCCGTTACCAGATCATTCTTCCCCTTTAATTCAATACTAAAATCACCTGATAAAGTATATTCAGCTATTATTTTAGTCGCTTTTTCTGCAGCAAGCTTACTTGTTTCGAGCTCTTTTTTATAGTTAGTAATCAAATCTATACCGTTTATGGAATTCATCATTGAGTGCTTTAAACTAACTGAAATTTTAGAGATATTTGAACTAATCATTTCACCCAAATCTTTATTAGATGATTATACCTATTGCGAGCGATCATGCAGGTTATGCCAGCAAAGAAATTGTAAAGAAACTACTCGAAAACATGGGACATACTCCTGTCGATTTTGGTACTCATTCTGAAAAATCAGTGGACTATCCTGATTTTGCTGTTCAAGTAGCCGAGCGAGTTAACAGTGGCGAGCACGAGCAAGGAATTTTGGTTTGTGGAAGCGGCCAGGGCGTTTGTATGACTGCAAATAAATATCCAAAAGTACGCGCAGGATTAGTTTATTCCGTTAAATCTGCTGAAATGACCCGGTTACATAACAATGCAAATATCATGTGCTTGCCTGGTCGTGAATTGGATGAAGCCCAACTAAAAGAAATTTTAGAAACATGGTTTACTACCGATTTTGAAGGTGGAAGGCATGAACGGCGAGTAAATAAAATTGAAACTCTTACCCAAAAGTAATTCTTCGGATGAAATCTTTAAATCAGCAAGACTCCAAAATCTATGATCTTCTCGAAAAAGAAACAAATCGTCAAAATTTTAATCTTGAATTAATAGCATCTGAAAACTTTGCCTCTAAAGCGGTAATGGAAGCTTCAGGAAGTGTTTTAACCAATAAATACGCTGAAGGCTATCCCGGCAAAAGATATTACGGTGGCTGTGAATTCGTCGATGTAGTTGAAGATATTGCCCGTGATCGTGCAAAAGAATTATTTAAAGCAGATTGGGTTAATGTACAACCTCATTCAGGCGCAACCGCTAATGCAGCCGTTTATTTAGCATTTATGAAGCCGGGCGATACGCTGCTTGGTTTTGATCTTTCACATGGAGGTCATCTAACTCATGGCTCACCGGTTAATTTTTCGGGCATTTATTTTAAACCGGAATTTTATGGTGTAGAAAAAGAAACCGGTCGATTGGATTACAATAAGATCAGAGAAAAAGCGAAAGCCGTAAATCCCAAAATGATCTCAATTGGTGCTTCAGCTTATTCCAGAGATTATGATTATGTAGCGTTCAGGAGTATCGCAGACGAAGTTGGAGCTTTTTTGTGGATGGATATGGCTCATACTGCCGGGTTGATTGCTACCGGACTTTTAGAAAATCCACTTCCCCATGCTCATGTTATTACTACTACAACTCATAAAACACTTAGAGGTCCCCGAGGCGGCATGATATTAATTGGAAAAGACGGTGAGAATGAACTTGGTGTAGTAGCTCCAAAATCTGGACGTACAAAAAACTGGAGTGAAGTTTTAGATGCAGCCGTTTTTCCCGGAACTCAAGGCGGTCCGCTAATGCATATTATTGCAGCAAAAGCAGTTGCGTATGGAGAAGCGTTACAAGATAATTTCAAAGTTTACCAAACGCAGGTACAAGCTAATGCTAAGGCGATGGCTGCAGAGTTTGTTGAGATGGGTTATGATATTGTTAGTGGCGGAACAGACAATCATTTAATTTTGATAGATCTTAGAAACAAAGGCGTTAATGGTAAAATTGCTGAAGAAGCATTAGGAAAAGCAGCTATCACGGTTAACAAGAATATGGTTCCTTTCGATACAGAAAGTCCGTTTGTTACTTCAGGAATACGAATTGGTTCGCCTGCAATGACAACCCGAGGATTTGGTAAAGCTGAATTTAAGGAAGTTGCTAAACTCATAGATAAAGTCATTCAAAACCCAACAAATGAATCTGTTCACAAAACGGTGACAAACGAGGTAAAAGCTCTTTGTGAGAATTTTCCTTTATATGATTTTATAACCGTTTAATACTCCTGATTTGGCTGAACGACAAATAATGAAAAAAGATCCTCCTAAAGCCCCCAAGCCAAAGGATAGAACGAACGAAATGTCCTTTCTTGAACATTTGGAAGAACTACGTTGGCGCATTATAAAAGGGATAGCTGGTGTATTTTTAGGGGTAATAGTAGCATTTATATTTTCTGATTTCTTTGTTAACGAAGTTCTGTTAGGTCCCGCAAAGTCAACATTTTTTATGTATGATATCATACGAATTGATGCTATTGACCTAACTCTACAAAGCAGAAAATTACCCGGTCAATTTTTTACTTTTTGGGGAGTGTTATTCATTGTAGGTTTTATAATTGGCTCTCCTATTCTGTTTTATCAACTTTGGTCGTTCGTAGAACCTGCTTTTGAGAAAAGCACCAAAATTAAAACTTTTGTAAGCACTTTTTTTATCACTGTATTCTTCCTTATGGGAGTTTCTTTTGGGTATTTGATTCTTGTGCCTTTTGCACTTCAGTTTTTTACACAATTTCAAATTTCTGAAGTGATCAGAAACGATTTTGATATCAATGCCTACTTTAGTTCTCTAACAACATGGGTTATTTCCTGTGGCATGATATTCCAAATACCGATTCTTAGTTATTCATTAAGTAAAATTGGAATTCTTACTCCTGAGCTTTTAAAAAAATTCAGGCGACATGCTGTAATAGCAAGTTTAATTCTAGCTGCATTTTTAACACCACCAGATCCTATATCTCAGATTCTCATTGGTATTCCATTAGTGGTTCTTTATGAATTTTCTATAGTAATAAGTAGGTTTGCAGTAAAGCAACGAAAGAGAGATTTAGAGAAAACTTTCGCTGAAAATGAATCCTAACGTTTTCCAGTTTTTTTAACAGAATCGCTTTATCTTTTTCACGTAATAAAATGTGTTTTTAATTGTTTACTACACATAATTTTAAATCTAAGACAAAACTCTTGAAACTCAGAAATTCGCTAATTGCTTTAACACTATTGTTCGCTTTTTCTTGCGGTGGAAATACCCCGTTTTTCTTTGAAGACGATTATTCGTCAGTACCGGATGCATATTCTACAACAGGTATAACTCCGGATACTACACAAACCGGACTCATTATTTACGTTATAGCAGAAGGAGACACCTCAAGCCCTTTAGATGTTGGTATTAGAGATGTAGTTAAAGTTTTTTACACCGGTAGAACAATCAATGGTGAAGTTTTTGATAGCTCATTCAAAAACGACCAGACATTTTCTGCTCAATTTACGGTAGCGAACCTAATTGATGGGTTTACTGAAGGTTTACTTGAGATGAAAGAAGGTGGAAAGCGAGTATTAGTAATTCCTCCAAGTCTTGCTTATGAAGGCACTACAAATGCTCTTAGAAATGATACTCTTGTATTCGATATTGAATTAGAGACCATTATTTTTTAAAAACCTTCTTTCAATTTTTTTATTAAAGCTGGTGGTAATCTCATAAGGTATTGTATATGCCAGCTTTGCCCATTCTCTTGGAGTTAAAGACTCTCCATTAAATATTTTCACTTTATCACCTTTAATAAAAATTTGTTCTGCACTATAAATTCCGAAGTAGTCCATACTAATTCGACCTACTTGTTGAACTAATTTTCCGTTGACTTCCACTTTAAATTTCCCGCTTAAAATTCTTTGAACTCCATCTCCATATCCGATCGGAATTGTACCAACTATTCCATCGTTAGGAGCAGCCCAGCTTTCTCCGTAACCTACTGTCTCTCCTCTTTTTATAAACCTAGTTTGCATGATCACAGAATTCCATTCCACAATAGATTCTAAGTCTGAAATTTTACTCTCGCCTGCAGCATAGCCATATAAACAAACTCCTGCTCGAACAGCATCAAACTGTACATCCAAATTCTGATAATGAAATATTGCGCCCGTGTTGGCGGTATGTCTTAGAAGAGAATCAGGAAACTCTTTGCTGATAACTCTAAATTTTTCAAGTTGATTTGATACACTTTTATTATTCGGCTCATCAGCAGAAGCGTAATGCGTATAAATACCTGTACAATGTATTTCAGAATAACTTTTATATTCCTCAATAACGCTATTTAGTTCTTCAGTTGGAATACCAAGACGTCTCATCCCTGTATCAAAATTAATATGGTATTCAGTTCCTGCTTCCAAAATTTTGAAATCAGTAATATCTGTAACCGTTGCCGTTAAACCATATTGGCGATATTTAGAGATCCATTCTTTTCTTGGGGATTCGAATATCAAGATTGGCACATTGATAGCAGCTTCTCTTAATTCAATACCTTCCTCTATAGTTGCCACACAAAACCAATCAACCTTAGGTTCTAAATATTTTGCAATTGGGATTACTCCATGTCCGTATGCGTTATCTTTTACAACCGCCATAACCTGAACATTCTCTTTTATCCTTTTTTTTACAGCTTGAAGGTTATTATCTAATTTTGACAGGTGAATAATAAGTTCAGATCTCAATGTTTTTTCCTATTAGAACCACTTTTTCTTGTGCTTTTTTAAAATCACAGTTGCAGCATTTAATCCTGCCGCTCCAAAAACTCCCCCTCCAGGATGGCAGGAAGCGCTTGAAAGGTACAGGTTTTTGATCGGTGTTTCATATTGACTCATTTCCGGAATTGGACGAAACATAAACATCTGGTCAAAACTCATTTCTACATGCATCACATTCCCCCTCAGCATACCGTGTTTCCTTTCAATATCCAACGGCGACTGAATATACCAATCTATCAATTTATCTTTCATATTTGGGGCATAATCAACTACTACATCATAGATTTTTTGAGCTTCCCGTTCTCTAATATCGTCCCATTGTAATCCGTTCGCAAGTTCGTAAGGATGCCATTGCGCCCAAACAAACATAGTATGTTTTCCATCCAACGCTACATCAGGATCGATAGCAGAAAAAGTCATAGCTAAAGCAGCGGGCTTTTCGGGAGGAAGTCCTTTTGTGTAATCTCCAATCGCATTTTTCATATACTGAACGGAAGGTGCTAATAATTGAATTCCGTTATGAATATATAGATCGTTGGGAGCGGCGGTGTATTGAGGCAGTTCTTCAACCGCACAACGTATCACCATTCCAAATCCATTTCCAACATTAATATTTTCGACTTTTTTGAATAATGAATCATCCAGATAATCACGCCCCACCATTTTCAGCATCGTTGTTTGTACATGTGCGTTTGAGACAATGATCTCTGCCCTGAATTCTTCTCCATTTTCTGTTCTCGCTCCAATAGCTTTTCCATTTTCAATCAAAATTTTCTCGACAGGATGATTCGCTTTTACTTCTCCACCATCTGCTTCAATCAAATTTTTCATCGCTTGAGTTAACATCCCACTTCCACCTCGCGGATGTTTGGCTCCGCTTTCATGCAACATAGACTGCCAACCTACAAAATCTCCCGTAGCGGAATGATCAGGTAATGGACCTGATTGTGCCGCAAACCAAAGCAACGCTGCCTTCATGTAAGGATTATCGAATGAATCATCTACCACTTTTCCGTAGCTCGATAATATTTTTTGTAAACCTGAAACCTGCTCTCCTTTTTTGAACATGGCACCGTCTTTAATCTGATTGAGTGCCATTTCAGCAAAGATATTTTTTGTGCTAGGTGGAGTCGTAAAGATCTTCAACACTCCTTTGTTGATTTTTCCCCAAAACTCAATGAATTCTTTGTAGTTCTTAACGTCTTCCGGAGCTACTTTTGAAATTGATTCCAAGGTTCGCTCTACATCTTTAAAAAAGTGAATCACTCCTTTCCCGGTTGGCACAGGATAAGACATGATTGGATCCATTTCGATGTATTCCAAGCCGTACTTCTCCAGTTCAAGTTCTTCAATAATTCCGGTTTGATGAATCATAATATGGACCGAAGAACCAACATCTATTCGGAATCCATTTGGATTTTCCGGTGATTTAAACATCGTTTCGGTACAAACTGCACCACCTATCGTATCTCTGCGCTCAAGAACCAAAACCTTCTTGCCTGCTTTTGCAAGATAGCAGCCGGTTGTTAATCCGTTGTGACCAGAGCCAATAATAATTGCGTCATAATTTTGCATAGTTGAAAGATAAAACGAATTGAATGAAACCAAAGATTTATTAAGTTGTTTAGGAAGGAATTTAGTTCCCAAAAAAGAATATGCGAATAGGAAAATTTGAAATTGAGCATTTAAGTGAAGGCATTTTCGAAACCTTTGAAGATGGCTCTTTTCGTAAAGTAAACACAGAATTTATTACGGGCGCTCCTGATAAAAGCTATGGACAAGAACTCACAGCAAAAATTGGTATCGATCCTATTCTTATCAAAAGCGGAAAGCACAATGTTTTGGTCGATACCGGCCTTGGTTGGGGTTTAGATCATAAAAGTGCTTATCTGAATACGTCTAATCTTAAAACCAATCTGGATATTTTCGGATTAACTCCGGATGATATTACTCACGTTGTGCTCACTCATTTACATTTTGATCACGCCGGTGGCTCTACGTATGTAGATAGAAATACAAGTACTCAACCCACTATGAGTTATGCGAATTATTTTGTGCAAAAAGTAGAATGGGCTTATGCATTGCAACAAGTTGGTAAAGATCAGAATCAAAAAGGAACTCATTATGATCTGGATGAATTTTATAAGCTTGCAGCCGATGAAAAACTAGTATTTATAGTCGATTCTCATTTTGAGCTTTTACCGGGAATAGAACTTATTCGAACGGGTGGGCATACGCCCGGGCATCAGATTGTAAAAATTCAAAGTGAAGGTGATACCGCTTATATTTTGGGAGATTTGGTTCCAAGTGAAGATCATCTGAATCAGTATGCCATGAAACAGATGGATATTGATCCGCTTCAGTCTAAAAAAACAAAGACGTTGCTGTTACGACAGGCGTACGAAGAAAATGCAGTACTTCTTTTTTATCATTCCATACACACCAAAGCCGGAAGATTGACGAAAGATGTGGATAAAAGATATGTACTGGAGGATATTTCGTAAACAGTTTTAGCAATAATATGCTATAATTGAGAATAGTTCATTCTATTACATTCGTATAAAAATAAAATAGAATGTATATACGCAATAAAATAAGACAAGCATACACGCAATGCGTGTATGCATACGTTGTGCGTCAGTGTAAAAAAGCCAACGCTCGGTCAAGCACATTTGGTTTTTGCCGACACGTAAAGCCAACCCTGAAAAACCAAAAGAGCTTGCCCTTTCCCACCGCACCTGAACAGAATATTTACATTATATACACAGTTTTTTGAGATATATTAAATAAACTGACTAAATTTGCAGCTGACAAAATAACGTCTGACAATGAACAGAATTAAGGAAGTGTTGGAACAGAAAGGAATTAAGCAGACTTGGTTGGCTGAAAAACTTGGGAAAAGTTACAATATGGTAAACGCTTATGCTCAAAACCGGCAACAACCACGCTTGGAAACCTTGATGGAAATAGCGGAGATTTTGGACATTGACGTGAAAGAATTGATAATATCAAATAAAGAAAAATAGATGCCAGTAGACTTTTCAAAAATATTAGTGGTTGGAGTTTCTTCGAGAGCACTTTTCAATCTCGAAGAAGAAGAACAAATCTTTAGAGACAAAAATATTCGTGGTTTTCGAGAATACCAATTAGCTAATGAAGATAAACTACTCGAAAAAGGAACTGCATTCCTATTGGTTGAAGCATTACTAAAACTAAATACACACGTTGACAAGAAAAGCCCAATCGTAGAAGTTGTCGTAATGTCAAGAAACAGCCCAGAAACAGGAGTAAGAGTTTTAAAAGCAATTGAACATTATAAACTTCCAATAACAAGATGGGCATTTTCAGGTGGTGAACCTCTTGCCCCATTTATTGATGCTTTTGATATTGACTTATTTCTTTCTCGTGACGAAAGTGATGTTCAAAAAATTGCCGACACAGCAAATTGTGCAACTGCTCTAATTTACGACCCACCACAAAATTTCGTACCTGAGACGGACAGAGTGAAATTTGCTTTTGATGCAGATGCAGTTGTGTTTTCAGAAGAATCTGAAATCATTTATAAAACCAAAGATATTGACGCATTCCATAAGCACGAAAAGGAAAATGAAGATGTTCCTTTGAATGATGGCCCTTTTGCAGTACTACTAAGAAAACTATCCGATATTCAAGACTTCCTGCCAGTTGAAAAGGAACTTTCACCTTTGCGTATTGCGATAGTTACAGCTCGAAATGCACCAAGCCATATGCGAGTAATCAAAACGCTAAGACATTGGAATGTTTATGTTGATGAAGCCTATTTTATGGGTGGATTGCCAAAAGAAAAAGTGTTAGAAGCCTTCGGTGCTCATATCTTTTTTGACGACCAACATACTCACCTAAGTGATTCAAGTAAAAAGATTCCTTGCGGACGAGTATTGTATAAAACAAATTCCATTCTCAAAAACTATGAGAAGGAAATTATTGTAGAACCGAAGAAAATAAAAGAAAACTAATATGCCAACACTCAATTGGATAGGAAAAGATAAAGTGGTTAGCCACCACCAAGATGTACCATACAGAGTTTTGAAACACAAATATGGATTTACAGCCGACAAAGGAGAACAAACCGAAACCACCAACAGCGGAAACAAAATCATACACGGAGACAACCTTGAAGCCTTAAAAAGTTTGTTGCCCGAATACGAAGGAAAAGTAAAGTGTATTTACATTGACCCACCATACAACACAGGAAATGAAGGTTGGACTTACAATGACAATGTAAACCACCCAAAAATAAAAAAGTGGTTAGACGAAACTTTAAAAGCCAAAGAACAAGACAAAGTTACTGCAATTGGTGTTGACGACCTTACAAGGCACGACAAATGGTTATGTATGATGTACCCTAGACTAAAATTGCTTCATAAACTTCTTGATGAGAATGGAGTAATCTTTATTTCAATAGATGACCACGAGTTAGCCCATCTTAGGTTACTTATGGATGAAATATTCGGTAGAAGTAATTTTATAGAATATTTCTGTTGGACAAAAACATCAACACCACCTAGTTTGGCAAATAAATCTCGTAAAACAGTTGAATATGTAGTTTGCTACGAAAAAAGAAAAGATAACTTAAAATATAATGCTGAACTTTCTGACGGTGGAGATGCACCATTATTGAATTCAGGAAATCCATCCGCAAAAATACTTTTTCCAAAAGAAAAAGTTTATTTCAAACTGCCAGACGGAGAATATAAAGCAGGTCAATATGAAAAAGCCTATTTGCACAATGATATATATATTGAAGATGGGTATGCTAATATTGACTTTGAGCTTACAGCAGAATTTAAGTGGGTTCAAGATACAGTAACAGCAGAAATAGAAAAAGGGACGGAGTTTATTATAAAAACTGATAAATTTTCTATTAGGTTTTTGCGAGCTGACCAATCATTCAAAGCACCGACCAATTTACTAAAAGAAAAATACCTTAATACCACTATCAACAAAGTTGATGATAAGGTGGATACTAATGAAGGAGCAAAAAAAGTATTAAAGGAAATTTTTGGAAAAGATATTTTTAATTATCCAAAACCGTATTCACTCGTTGAGTTTTTGCTAAAAATAGGCTCAAATAAAAATTCAGTTATTCTCGACTCATTCGCAGGTTCAGGCACAACTGCTCACGCAGTTTTAAACCTAAACAAACAAGACGGTGGAAATCGGAAATTCATTTTGGTTGAAATGGAAGATTACGCCAATGATATTACAGCGGAGCGAGTAAAACGAGTAACCAAAGGTTATGGCACAGGTGCAAAAGCAGTAGCAGGAACAGGCGGAGCATTTGATTTTTACGAACTTGGCTTGCCACTCTTTGAGGAAAACCAAAACCTAAACGAGCAAGTTGGCTTGGCAAAAATCAGAGAATACATTTGGTTTTCGGAAACCCGAACTTCATTTAGTGAGCCAAATAAAGAACCTTATTTTTTAGGCAAAAAAGACGAATCGGCTTACTACTTCATTTACGAAAAAGACCGCTTAACCACTTTAGATTATGATGCTTTGGAACTCATAAAAACCAAAGGCGAGCAATATGTAATCTATGCCGACAATTGTTTGTTGCCAAAAGAATTTATGGCAAAGAAGAACATCATTTTCAAAAAAATACCAAGAGACATCACAAGATTTTAAGTTATGGAATTAAAAAGTTATCAGCGAAAAGTAATTGAGAATCTTGAAGAATACTTGGTTTATGTTCAAGAGCATAAAAGTTTATCCAAAGCCTTTAACCAATATTGGGAAGACAAAATCGGCCCATACAATCCATTGGATGGTACAGGTATGGAACCCTATAAAAACAACATTCCTAATGCAGCCCACGTTTGCGTTAAAGTACCAACGGCAGGTGGAAAAACTTTTATTGCAGTTAATGCTTTGCATACCATTTTTTCGGCTTATGATACTGCAAAACCCAAGGCGGTTATTTGGTTAGTTCCTTGGAGTAATTTATTGCAACAAACTGTAAATACCCTTTCCAATCCTGAACATCCATATCGCCAAAAACTCAATTCACTTTTTAACAACCGAGTAGAAATTTACCAAAAAGCAGATTTGTTGCAAGGTTCAAACTTCAATCCAACGGTGGTAAAAGACCAGTTGAGCATTTTTGTAATGAGTTTTGCCAGTTTAAGAGCCAACAACAAAGAAGATAGAAAGGTGTTTCAAGAGAATGGACAATTAGAAGCGTTCGTTTCTCAATACAAAAACAGCGAACATATATTAAGTGGTGTGGACGATACGGCTCTAATCAATGTTCTGCGTTACCTCAATCCTGTCTTAGTAGTGGACGAAAGCCACAACGCAGAAAGCGATTTGAGTGTAGATATGCTCAAGAACTTAAACCCGTCATTCATTCTTGATTTAACAGCAACACCAAAAGACAATAGCAATATCGTAAGTCTTGTTCCAGCTATTGAACTGAAAAAGGAACATATGGTAAAACTTCCTGTAATTGTCTATAACAACCACGACAAAACGGAAGTCATCAACAACGCTTTACACTTGCAACGCAAATTGGAAAATTTGGCTAAAAAGCAAGAAGCCGAAGGCGGTAAATACATTCGTCCGATTGTATTGTTTCAAGCACAACCAAAAACCAAAGACGACAACACCACATTTGAAAAACTGAAAGAACAATTGTTAGGTTTAGGTATTCCCGAAAGTCATATCAAAATAAAAACTGCCAATATTGATGAATTGAAAGGCATTGACTTGATGAGCAAGGAATGTGAAGTTCGTTACATCATTACCATCAACGCATTGAAAGAAGGTTGGGATTGTCCGTTTGCATACATTTTGGCATCATTAGCAGACAAATCAAGTTCGGTAGATGTGGAGCAAATTTTGGGTCGTGTTTTACGTCAACCTTATGTACAGAAACACAAATCATTTCAATTAAATCTTTCTTATGTACTTACTGCATCTGCCAAGTTCAATGAAACTTTACAGAGCATTGTAAAAGGATTGCAAGAATCAGGTTTTAGTGAAAGAGATTATCGCAAAGTCGATAAAATGACCGAAGAAGAGAAGAAAACGGTTACAACTGACCCAGTTGAATCTTTCCTTTTCCCAGAGCAACAAGCCGAAGAACAAGAAGAAACAATTGACAAAAACAGAGTAACGTTTGACCCAAATGCAGACGAAGAAGAAACTGAAACAACTTCGGTAATTACAGAAATTGAAACTATTGCGGAAGAGCAAAACCGACAATTGGAAGAGCAAATAAAAGAACAGGAAAAACAACCTGTTGACGAAAATATATTTCAAGAAATGGGTACAAAAGTAAAACGATATAAAGTCAAAGAATCCAACAAGGATTTCATTGATAAAATTGAGTTTCCGCAGTTCTTCATTAAAGTAACAGCAAGCGACATTTTCGGTACAGAAGAAGAATTGTTAAATCGTGAATCCTTGCTCAAAGATTTTAAACTTTCAGATGAAGACATCAAAATTGACTTTGACCAAATTTCATCTGACTTGTATAAAATTGATTTAGAAGAATCTAAAAAGAACGAGTACCGACCTTCTTTTACCAAGATTGAAGACAATATGGTAAAAGACCCAATTGCAGAATACATTTTAGCCAAACCGAAAGAGAATCAAATAACAGACATCACGCATCAAATGATGCAGATTATTGGAAATATGTACCCAATTCCCGACCAAGAAATCAAGGTTTACATTGGGCGTGTTTTGAACAGTATGAACACCGAACAACTTCGGGATATTTTGGTAAGGAAATGGAGTTACACAGACAAGATAAAAAGTAAAATCCGCCAATTGTCTGATTCTTATGCAGAAGGGCGTTTTATGGACTTACTGAAATCCAAAAAAATAAACACCAAAGCAAATTGGAAATTAGGCAACGAAATTGTGCCAGGAAATACAGGCTCATCAATTGGAAATTCACTTTACGAAAGAGAAGGCTCAATGAACGGATTTGAAGAACGAGTTGCAATGGAAATCGGAACTTCCTCAAATGTCGCGTTTTGGCATAGAAACTTAGAACGTGGAAAAGGATTTTACATCAACGGATTTAAAGCAAACCACTACCCTGACTTTATTATGCAGACAAAATCGGGAAAGACGATTTTAATAGAAACCAAAGGCGACCATTTAGACGGTTCAGACAGTGAAGCAAAATGCCGACTTGGAAACGAATGGGAAAGGCAAGCAGGAAATGACTTTGCCTACTTTATGGTATTTGACAAGAAAGAAATTAAAGGAGCATACACGTTGGACAAAGCAAAGGAATTGATAAGTAAAATGTAAAGCCCACGCTGTTTGTAAGCACATTTAAAAGCCGCACCAGCCAACGCTCGACCAAAGCTTTTAAAAGAGCTTCCAAAGCCAACGCAAGACAGAAACGACATTGAAAAAAGAAACGAAAATAAAAAACACCGAACGCACAACAATGGCTATACGTAATGCGGGCGAAAGTGCTGATATGAAAGTAATTACATTAAATAAACTAACTGCTAAACGGAAAGTGAAGTGCCTTAAAATCCCGCACTACGCATAGCCGAGACCGTTGTGCTTCATTAAAACCAACCGCTAACCAATGATAAAATTCTTTAGAAAAATCAGACAAAACTTACTGATGGAAAATAAAACTGGAAAGTATTTGAAATATGCTATTGGAGAAATTGTCTTGGTCATGATTGGCATCTTACTCGCTTTACAAATAAATAATTGGAAAGAAGAAAGTCAAAATCGGAGATATGAAAATACAATGCTCAAAGAAGTAAAAAAGGCTCTTGTTGTCGACTTAAAAAATATAAAAAATAATATCTCATATTTAAAGAAAGTAAAGTACAGCATCCACGAAATTACTCGGATGAAGAATGACTCATTAAATCAACAAGATTCACTTTATGAGCATCTTGATTTTATAGATGGTTATGGAGCCAATTTTATTATAAATAAAAGCCCATTTAAAGCGATTGAATCTAGTGGACTCGATAGAATAAGCAACACGGAAATTCGAAATGCACTTTCAAAATTATACGGTTATAGAATAGAAAGCGCAGAAAACTTTATAAATGAAGTAATGAGAAATGAACTTTTTAAAAGAAATGATTTAAAGGAAGAAATATTTGGGTACAACATAGTTGCTAGAGACGAGAACAATATTGTTAATAAACTGGTAATAGAGAATTTCGAAACTGTTTTAAAACACCCTAAAATGGATTACTTTCTCTATACATCAGGATGGCCATTGTCAAGAACTATCCGACTTTTGGAAACTGTAGAAGGTCAAATGAATGAGCTTAAAAAGCTAATTGAAACTGAATTTAATAAATAACGAAAGCACAACAATGTATAACCGCAATTACGGCGGATTCGACTACGTCCGAATCCACTCGGAATTGCGAGCGTTTGTGCCAAACCGAAAATTAACGCATATTAACCCGTAACTGACGGTTATACCAGACCGTTACCAAACATATAAATTATCACTCTTTAGTAAACTGACTTACTGAAATCTCTTTATTTTTTTCCGACCTTTTTTTAGCTCGTTTGCGGATTAAAGCTCATTATCCTCAAATAAATCTACTTGATACGACTGACCCATTAATCTTGCGAAATTAGATTCAAATTTTCTTTTGCTTGGAGAGGTTTTTAATACCCCAACGGTTTGCCATATTTGTGAGCGAATTGCTGGAAGTCCGATTTCCTCACTTGCACTTTGAAAAAGTCTTTTTGTTTTTGTTCCTTTTTCGTTTTTTGGTGTTTTCTCATCAAGTTTTTTTAGTACAATACCATTTTCAATCGGTTGATAAATATATTTGCGTATAAATTTAGCATAATACATTGGTCTGTTTCTCGAAGTTGTTTTTTCATTTCCATAAATTCTGTCCATTTGGAAAAATAATTCATCTGGAAATTCTTTTGACCATTTTCTAATCTCATCGGACAAATAACTTTCAATTAACATCCTAAATGCTTCAGGATTTTTGAACTTTTCAAAACCTAATTGTTCATAGATTAACGCTCTAATTCCGACTTTAGCAAAAGACCTAATTAATACCTCGCATATTTGAGCAATGGGCAATTGTGATTTTGTTAAAACATTAGCTTCACGCGCTTCTAAATAAACATTACAAACAAGAGCCAAAGTATCCGAATGGTAGCCAGAAATTAATCGTTCCCCATCATAAAAATCTACTCCATTAAGCATTTCAATAAGGTCAGGTCTAATAAACGGTTGTAAATTCATAGCACCAACGAAATTAGGCATATCAGTTCTACTTGAACCTTTCCATTGCCGACCAATCGCTTTCATCATTTTACCTTTATTTAGAACTGGAGTTCCATCTTCAAGAATATAACAATCAAGTTCAACACCCATTAATTTAATAGGACCTTTACCCCATACTTTTTGTATTTTTTTGGTCTTATCTCCTTTGTTTTCAGCACTTTTACTCATGGTCCTAATGTTTAGTTTATAATTTTATTTAATAGTATATCCCCTTCAAAATAATACTTCTTAATTTCGTTGTTCATTCTCCATGCTGTATCTTTTGTTACTTTTATTTTATTAGCTAATTTTCTCATACTTAATCCTTCGTTTTCAACCAAAATCAAGTTTATAGCAACAAACCATTTTTGCAAATCAAGTTTGGTTGATTTAAAAATAGTATCTACTAAAACACTATAAGAAGTATTGCAATTATTACAATGGTATCTTATTGTACTTTTAACTTTAGTGAAATTTCTTGAATTACAATATGGACAAAAAGGAATGCTTTTCCATTTCAATTCTTCTAAATATTCAACACAATCAATTCTGTTTGGGTATTTAATATAAATATCCTTTAACTCCATTTTTTTACTATCATTAGCTAATACAAACTTAATGATTAAAATAAAACATTTACTACCTTTTGATATGACAAGTTATTTTTGCTTCCGACTGTCAGCAATCTGTCTTCCCTCGAAAAAAAATAAAGTTTTCAGTATGTCAATGAACTTTGGAACTAAAAGAAAATACGTTTGGTAACACCGTATATACTTTATAGCTAGTTCCTTTTACTTCCGAAAATTCTACCGAATTTTCTACGTCAGTTTTTATTTGCTATCTTTCGGCTTGTACACGCTACAAAGCA
>TARA_R110002110_G_scaffold192729_3_pt1 | contig 29475 bp, 47 predicted proteins | sample TARA_R110002110 | Tara Oceans TARA_R110002110 (sample SAMEA4397330) | marine metagenome | biome: Polar Biome; feature: [SRF] surface water layer (ENVO:00010504); material: water (ENVO:00002006), including particulate matter (ENVO:01000060) such as... | depth 5 m | reverse complement strand
CCTTCCATAGAATTATAAAGTCTTTGTTTGATTTCTTCCCCATTATCTATAATGTTTCCTCTGTTTGGGTAATCATCATATACATTAGCCCTCGTTTCTGTCCCAATCCTTCTATCTATATAGAAAGTTCCTTCGTTGGTTCCCACTTTTATAGTTCCACCATCTTTATATACATCTATGTTATCTATTATCATCTTTGTTTTGGTTTAATAATAAGAAAAAATAAGTTGGGTTACAAGCCGTTAACTGGTATAAAATCTGTTAGCTGGTATTCTAACACTCCTTGCGAAGACTCTTATAAAATTATCTATCTGTTCATCAGTAAGTTCCCCTACGTTAACATTGAAATACGACTCTAGTTTCTCTTCTTTAAAGTTATACCTCTTAGTTTTCTTTTTTATATTCACAACTTATGGGGTTTAATTCTTCTCTTGGGTGATAACACTTTTTCTTCTGTTTTTAAATGCCCCTATTAACCTTTGAAGTGTAGTTATTTTATTAGGTTGGTTGTTTTCAAAGCTCTGTTCTAGTTTTTTAACCAACCAATCATGGTCTACGTGTTTTTTTGTGGCCAACAATCTAAAACTAATCTCTTCCGCTAGTAATTTAATCTTTTTTTTATCCATTTTTTATTTTAACTTTTTTTGTCTAAGTAAGTTGTTTTGTATTTCTGAACAATTAATATAGATTTTCTAACCTCTTTGTCGTGAGTTGATTCATGGAGTAGTTTTAATATCCCATCAAACCCATCCATTATGGGTTGTAATGGTTCTTCTTTAATAATACCTAAATCTACCCTATATTTTCTTATTTTTTTTCTATCTTTAACAAACTTATCTTTGTCTGTGGCTCTATGGTTACCTTTAGTTATAGACTCAGTAATTTCCATTTCTTTTTCTAAAATAAAACTTAACTTTTCTGTATCAGTCATAATTAACTATATTTTAACGACATGTGGTAAATTAATTCTTTTACTTCCCCAACATTTAAATCACCATTTTGTAAATCTTCATAATACCCTTCACACCTAATAGAATCTTCTAGAGTAATACCTCTCATTATTTTTTTCCACTTTTTATGTATTTCTTTTTCATTCATGACTCATCTTCTTTTAAGAAAACCCACAAAATTAAATAAATAAAGGGTCTATATATAAAAATTATCCTCCATAATATAGCCGGAAAACCAGTCCACTCGTATAGACCCTGTGATACACCACCAACGTAACCCTCCTTTGGGTTTCTTTTTAATTTTTTAGACATTAATAAAAACTTTGAATTAATATTAATTTTTTTTATTAAAACAATCAATAGTAATCTTGGTCTATTAAGTAAAATAACGTATATTTGTATTGTTAGTGTGATTATAAATTTAAAAAAAATAAAAATATGAGTTCAATAGTAAAGTTAAGTGATTTACAAATACCACCACAAGTTTTAGTACCTATGAAAACTAACACTCTTTTAGATAATTTTATGTCAGATAGAGGTGGTCTACTTCCTTCCACAATCTTTATTGTAGTTGGTGGTGCTGGTAGTGGTAAAACTTCATGGTCTATAGACACACTAAACAAACTCCAAAATGTTAATACTGATAAGAAGTTTTTATACATTTCTGCTGAACAAGATGAGGTTGATAACTATGAATTATCACAAAAACTACCTGGTTTACGTGATTTGAGTACATTATATTTATCGGGATGTGAGAACCCTAAACAAGAGTTAATAGATGTTTTAAACCAAGGGTGGGATGGTGTTTTAGTGGATAGTTTAGAAGTTGTTGCTGGTAGAATACAAAGTACAACATCGATGACACCTAAACAGAGTTCTAAGTGGTTCATGGAACTAATGTTCCAACATAAAAAAGGTGGTAATACTACGAATACTTACACAGCTTTCATGGTCATTCAACAAGCCACTAAATCAGGTACATTCAAAGGTGACGCTTCCATTGAATTTGACACTACTGGTATGTTATACGTTATTAATGATGATGAGGAGGCTAATCATTATTTAATTTTCACTAAAAACCGTAGAGGTAAAAATAAAGTTAAACAGTTTTATAGATTTCAAGAAGGTAAGATGAATTACATACCTAGAGTTGTACCAATAGTGGTCGGAGAAGTGGGAACGGTGACATCAGATAGAGGTAATGGTGGGTTTAGACACTCCTTTATTACCAATTAAAAAATAACCCCTCTTAGGGGTTATTTTTTGTTTTGTCTCCATTTATAAGCTGAAAATATAATAACAGACAATATAAAAGAAACAACCCCTAAAACAATACTAATTCCATCCATAACAAAATATTATTATTATTATTAAGATAGTCAATACTTTTTTATTTATTTAAACTAAATTTAATATAATATAATAAATTTAAATGGTAAAGGCCAATAACACATATTGACCACACCTCAAACCAAAAGATACCATATAAAAACCCTATAACCACTGAAAAAAGATAAATTGGTAAATAGTGTCTAAATTTTTTGATTGAGTAAATCCCTCTTATAACAAATATGAAAAAAAGAACCGCTAAAATGTTATGTAATAAAGGGTAGACATCAAAAGAAAAGGCTGTTAAGGTTAATAAACAAAAGGCTGGTATTCTCCATTTAGGTAACTCAAATAAAAAATAACTAGTTAAAGCGTTTGTTATAATAAAAAGGGGTTGTAAAGGTGTTACCCAAGACGAAGATATTGATTGTAAAGGACCTAAAGTGATAAGGATTATGAAAGGCTGTAAAATAGCTATTATAGGACTTAATAACCTAGATAAGGTAAAAATATTACCAAAATCAAACCACTTTATTAACTTCATTTATTAAAACATTTTTTTGAACAACCCCCGATTGTCTCCAAACAGGGTTACCATTTTTAAATAAAATAACCGTTGGTATACTTCTTACGTTGTATTTAACTGAAACCTCTTTATTGTCATCGACATTAACTTTAAGGACATTTGCTTTATCCCCTAACTCACTTTTAGTTTCTTCTATGATTGGTGTCATCATCTTGCACGGCCCGCACCAATTTGCGTAAAAGTCAACTAATGTTGGCTTATCTGAATTAATTATTTCATTAAAATCACTCATTTTTTATCTGTATTTTCTTTCACAATATTCATATGTGAACCATCACAATAACCATTTTCATCTTTTGTGTTTCCACAACCACATTTATTTCTTTCACTCATTCTTATATTATATTTTTAATTTTTGTTATTTTATTATTGTTTATAGGGTATTTTATTTTTACAATCTCCCATAAATTATCTTTTTTTATATTATTACAACTATAACAAGATACCACAAAATTATCTTTATTTTTTTTAAGGTTATCATATTTAGATTTAGGGTAAAAATGGTCAACCGTTGCGACATCTTTAGTGTCAACCTTCTCACACCAACCATAAACTTTTAAATTTTTCTTACCACAGTACTCACAATGTAGATTTTTAAACTCTTTTTTAGTTTGTTTTAAAAAATTTATATTAAACTCTAATTGTAACCATTTTTCTTCGTTTTTTTTTGCCCAAAAAGGTCTTTCTTTACACATTACTTTTTAACTTCTATTATCTCGTAAACCCAACCACTATCCGAATTTCCATTAAGAATATTTATTAACTCTTCTGCATTTTTTAGAGAATCAAGTTCTAAAAGTTCACTTTGGGAATCAACAAGTAGAACATGTGTTTTTTTACCTTTAGCGTCAGCCATTATTTTTTTAATTATATAACTTTTTTCCATGAAATAATAATAATAAAAATGTGTAAATAAGAAAAGATTAAAGGGGTAGGTTATTTTTTTATAATCTGTTTATTTTATCTATTTTTTTTTGAATAACTTCATCTAAATCATTTAACTTTTCCCTTAACTTAGGATTTTTAGTTTCAATAAATTCATCGTATATATCGTCCCATTTCTTTTCTAACTTATCTACTTCTAAGTTTAACTCATCCATATTTGATGTAGAATTAAATAAATTTAATTGATTAGGATTAGTGTTAGGTTTTGGCATTTCTTTTTTAGGTTCTTCTGTTGGTCTAGTGTATACCCTTGGTTCATATTTTGGTGCTGGTTTGTTATGTATGTACCTCATTTTATCGATACGTTTCATAATATTCCTACCTCTTTTATTAAAATGTTTTTCAGTATAATTTAAAAAATCAACCACATTTTTAAACTTTCTAAAAAAAGGTATATCGTATTCGGTAATTAATTTAGTCCAAGACTCTTGTAAACCTTTTGCTGGTTCACCTTTTTTGTTTAAAAAGTTAGAAGCTTTAAAGTCCATCATTTTTTTTGCTGTACCACGATAATCCCCACCCAAACTTGAGTTATCATACTCGTTTTCTAAATAGGCCGGAGACTCTAATTTTGAACCTAAATAATAGTACCTAATGATTGGGTGTAACATTGGGCTTAGTTTGTAAGAACCACCTAAAACCAACTTTTCGAAATCAGGTGTATAAATATTTTTAATCTCCCAACCATCTCTAATTGGGGGTGCTCCTTTACTTATTCTATTCCAATCATCATAAGCATGTTTAATTTCGTGAACTAAAGCCGAACCACCTATGGAATGCATTGGCATGTTTAAATAAACGACATACTCACCATTATCATTATAACCAGACTTCCAATGGTCATACTCAATTCTACCCGAATTTATTATAACCCATTTATCAACTTTAAAATCTTTATAAGCGTTAGGGAAGTCTTTACCCTTTATCTCAATTTTATCTACAATAGGTTTTGGTGTGTAATAACTATTCCATCTATTATCATTTTCAAACATAGCATAATCAAACCCCGTGTCTTCTGAAGCATAAACTAAATCATAATTAGGTGTATGGAAAGGTTTACCCATCACCATATGGTCTAAAACAATTTCTTCAACGCCATCCATATATTTTTGTGGTATTTTAGAGCCTTCTGAATTAATAAATAGTGTACCATAACTATCAAACTCAACACTTAATAACTTACTAGATAAAACATTTTCTATACCCACAAAATCCTCTATCACATCAGCATTTACGAATAATTCATCAGCATAAATTTGTGCTTTTTGGGTTATTTTACCATCATCACCTAAAAAATGTGTGTAATTATGTGGTGGTAACTCATCACCTTCTTCTACTTCTTGGTCATTATAAGACCATGACCCATATGGTGATTTGGTTAATGGTTTTTGTTTTGGTTCTGAGTTTTTTAACTTCTCTTCTTCATGTTTTAAATAATCATTAACATGTTTCTCAATCAGTTTAGCCCAGTTTCTAACTTCAAAAGAAATACCAGCGTTCTCCTTTAAAATATTTTTAATAATAGAATTTAATCCCATACATTATAAATATCACAATATTAGTTAATGTTATTTAAGGATTTAAATATTATGCTTTTAATTTCTTCTATAAGATTAAAATCTAATAAAGGTTTTAATTCTAAATTAGAATCACAAATTTTAATACTTTTTATTTTAGGGAAAATTTTTTCTTCACCACTTTTACCATAAGTTTCAACCGAGTACTCAATATTAAAGTCATACTTAATCCCATCAACCTCAAAGACGTAATTAAAATTAGTCATCACTACTTTTAATATCTCTTTTTTCCCCAATACCAGCTTTTTTCTTAATTAAGTTAGATATTAAGATTAACATCTGTGGTGTTAAACCTTGTTCCATAACAGTCGTAGATTTTGGTTGGAATCTATAATCATCGTTTATTCTACCTAAAATTATTTTAAAATCAGAATCGTATATAACATTATTTAGGCCGTCTAAATAAATATAAGAACCATTATCTGAAATTATTTCGTATATTTTTTTTTCTTCTTTAATCATTTTCATTAAAATTAAATTTTTTCATTCTTTTTTTTACTACCGAGTAAGCCGAATCTTCTAAAGATTCATTTAATCCTTTATATAGTTTAGATAAAACATCATGAATAACTTTTTTTTCTTCATTTGTAATATTGAATTTAGGTTCGTCATCGTGTAGCTCAACATGGGCGTTATTATCAATTAACTGAGATGTCATTTGTACTGCCCATAAACGCATTAATTGTACTGGTACGGTTCCTGTAAATTCTTCTTGTATTGGTCTATCTGTAATAGTTGCCAATGTCCACCTAAAACTACCACCACTAGACAAATCATTATCTTCGGAGACTTCCCAATAGTTACCCTTTTCCCTTTGTTCTTCTTCTGATACCTTTTCTTTTATGTTATAATCTGGTTCTAATACAATCCCAAAACCTTTTTCAAACTTCATCTTTTTTTTCTTTTAAAACATTAATAATTTTTTCTATTTTACTTTTTTCTTCTTTTTTTGGTCTGATTGTGATTTTATCTTTATCATTAATTGTTGTATCACCAATGTGGATATTACATACTTGGTGTTTTAAAGTGTCGTCATTAAATTTTAGTTTAATTCTATTAATATCTTCTCGGTCCGATTCAATATCAATACTTACAATATTTTTAGGGATTAAATTTAAACCCCCATCGTCAAATATAAACTCAAAATAATTATTTAAATCATCATCATTTTTTTTATCTATTTTATATAGAATGTTTTCAGACTTAACCCAAAATTTAAGTTGTGTTTCTTGGTGTAAAACCTCATAAGACCCATTAGCCATAAAAGATGTTGGTAGATTTACTATTGTAACTCTTTTACCATCATCTAATTTTACTTCATCACCTTTATCCATAATCCAATAATAAACATATAAAATTAATTTATCAACATTAGTTATGGAAAATAACATTGCTTTGTGTTGTGTAAACTATAACATCATCAAAATAATAAACTTCGTTATTTGCTTGGTTACCTAATAGAACTCTTATTTTTAAAATATTACCTGTACCGACATATATACAGTCAGTACTAATAAAACCATTAGTTGCTCCACAGATGGTAACAAAAGGAATCCAAACACCCCCATCGATTTGATATGAAGCTTCTAAGTAATCACCACCCGAGCCACAAGGAGCACATTCTACATTACCCTCCACCCTAGTCGTTATTGATAAATAAATATTTGAATATCCGTTGATTGGTATGTCTTCCGATAACCATAAATTATCTGCTTCACCTTGACCTCCCGAACAACAAGTCAAACCTTCAATATCTTCACACCTAAACTCACCGTTAAAAGTTCCCCAATAGTTGTCAGCGACAGTTCCAGGTGGTCCATCTGCATCACAATTATTAGCACTAGTAGTCCATTTTAATGCATTTTGTGTACCATCAGGGTAAGGAGTGAAATCCTCAACCCATATAGTCTGTGAACAAAGAAATTGTTGTGTGAATATTATAACTAAACACAATAAGACAATTTTCATATCTTAATAGTAATAAAAATTTTTAATCTTTTCTAATGTATCGTAAAAGATTTTTTACTTCTTCTGTTGAGGCTAAATGCCCACTATAATATTTGTCCCATCTACCTACAGAATGATAAAGGTGAATATTAATTTCATCACCACTTGGTACGATATCACAGGAAATAATTGAACGACCACCCGATTTTACCCAAAAATGAATTCCTTCACCACGTTTTACAATAGACTCCATGTCACCTTCAAGGTCTAAATCTTTACCTCTTATTCTTTCGGATAACACAAAGTAATTACCACTAATTTGTAAGTAACTACTTTCATCCGCTTTCCATCTAGGTGCTTCTCTAGGTTTCCAAGACTCATCTATTATATAGATGGTTGATGTGTTTGTTTTGTTTACCTCTAATTTAGATTGGGTAAAGCTAAAATTTAAATTTAAAAATAATAGTAAAAGTAATAAGTATTTCATTTTTTTATCTTAATAAAGTAAGGTGTCCATGCATAACTTCTTTAACAGTAGTGTTTAATTTTTTACACTCCATTTTCCAAATATATACACCGTCTAGACACATTTTATTGTTATATCTTCCATCCCACATAGTTAAGTGGTCATCACTTTCCCAAACAATACCACCCCATCGATTAAAGATTAACATATTATAAACTGTATGGTCCCAATCACCAGCAAATACAGGTCCCCATACGTTGTTTACTTCATCACTATTTGGGGTGAAGCAATTAGGTACGAATACATTGTCAAAAGAACATTCATCAACATCAACAGTTAATGAAACTGAGTTTCCAATACATCCTGCGTCACTAATTACAGAGACAGATATATTATATAAACCATAAGGAACAGTTAACCAATTAACTGTTATTTGGTTAGTACCCTGACCATCAACAATCTCACCCCCACCAACAATCCATTCATACTGACTTGGTATTGGGTTGTTAACCCAATATTCTTGTATATACTCCTGATTTTCGGTGCATACCTCAATTGATTGTGTTTGAGATATGACACCGAAAGGCAAGAATAATAATATGAATATTAATTGTCTTAACATTTTAATTATGTTGTATTGGTCCTACTACTGGTGCTGCGTTAACATCTACTGTTGTATTGACAGAACAACCATTAACTGTATATGTTAGTGTAAAAGAACCTGAACCTGATGTTGTAGGGCAGAATTCATAAACACCACCATTCAACACCACACCTGTACCAGTCCAAACGCCACCTACAGGAGCTCCGTCTAAAGTAACACAAGGGTCACCTTCACAGAAAGGTCCAACAGGCGTTACTGATGGGGACGAAATAAATACATCCAGATTAACAGTATCAGTACAACCCGCCGCATTTGTTTCAACAACAGTAATTGCTCCAGCAAACAATCCAGCTGTACCACCCCAATCAACTGTGATTGCGTCAGTACCTTGTCCTGAAGTGATTGAACCACCACCACTATTAACTGTCCATTGATAAGTTGAACCTGCTGTGGGTGTTACCCAATACTGTTCACCTACCGCACCAACACAAACAGTGTCGACTTGAGAGAATAAGTTAAATGTTAGTAATGTCATCATTACGAAAAGAGAGAATAGTTTTTTCATTTTTTTTTGTTTTATTTATTGTTATTAATTATGCCAAATACCCTGAGTATTTGCTTGACCACCGGCCAATATTGTTACGGATGTACTACCTATACACCCATTATCATCTATTACTGTTATATTATAAGTTCCAGGACCTAGATTATTTTCAATACTAGAACCATTATTGTTATTATCGTTTTGGAAGTTGTTACCTAAAGGGTTAATCCATTGGTAATCGAAAGGTGCTGTACCTTGTCCTGTAACTGTAACACTACCATCAGAAGAACCAAAACAATTCTCATCTGAAGATAATACTGTTGGTGGTGGGCAACAAGTAAGACTCGCACTAAATGCATATATGGGGTCTGTTTGACAAGCTACATTAGTCCAACTCCCCGTTTCACCATCGGCATAAGTTTCAACAAAAACACTTAAATCATCTCCTGTGTTACCAGGAGGACAATCAGTTGTTGTAGCTTCCCAACAAAACACCCAATTAGTATTACCTTGGCAATTATCACCAAAGTTATTAGAAGGGTTACCATCGGGTCCTGCGTTCCCATCAAAAAAGAACCCATTAGAATTACCGTTAGGTGTTCCAACATTTATAAACCAATCCCATATTCCACCACCCCCATCACAAGTATTAGGTGAACTAACAGGTGTTATGTTTGTCCAATTACTTCCCATAATAGGTACAACCCCATGAAACCAATTTACATTTTCTTGTGACCATTCACTAACTGTAAAACAAAATGTAACTGTAGTTCCAGGTTGGTAAGTTCCATTGATAGGTGTAGGTGTTACGGTCATATTAGATGACAATAAACAATCATCACAACTATTATTGTTCTGTAGTGTTAAATCAAAAACACCTTCATCATTTATATTACCACCACTGATTTGAATATAATAGGTTTGTCCTGGAGTTACTTGAGCAATAGTAGTATTTAAATTACCACCATTACTGAAATCACAACCCACACCAATTAAAGCTCCACATACACCAGTCCATATACCGATGTTAGGTTGATTGATTCCTCCGTTTATAGATACGTCTAATGAATTACCTGTTGGTACAAATGAATACCAAACGTCTGTTGCGGGTGAAGACATACCTTGTGGACCCCCTTGACAATTAGTTAATGTAGTATAAGGGTTTTCAGTTTGTGAGTTTACATTTGTAAGATTTGTGAATGTTAATGGTACACCCTGTCCGTTATTATTGGGACCATTACCACAATTAGTTGGAACTGGTAGATTACCTAAAGGTGTCGCATTAAAACAATCATCGTTTACAACTTGTGAATTAACAATTGTTATTGTTAATATAAAACTAATGAATATTAAAAATCTTTTCATTAATTATAAATATTAATATAATCGACTAACTTGTAAATGGTTACGTTATAACAAAAAAAAACCACGACTAATCGTGGTTTTAATTGTTTGGACAAACGTCCCCTTGGAGCGGACGGATGGGATACGAACCCTCACCTTCTAACTGGATGTTAAATGTTCTACAATTAAACTACATCCGCATTTTAGTGGTCTTAGGTCACCATTCTAGATGGGATTCGGAGATTACTCTCTCACACTTAGGACCCATAGACCACTATATATATATTAACAAACTTATTGAGTTTCTTTTCTATAAATAAGACTTAAAATAGTTTCCACGATAACGATGACCCTTCCTTCTATTTTGTTCTTCTACTTTTTTATAAACTCTCTCGTTTGATTACACAACAATGATAGTAACTTTATTCTAACATGTCAATACGTTTACAATAAAATCTTCTAATTTTTTTACCTCGTCCGATAGTAAATCAATTTCAACATCATAATTTTCCATAATTATGTCTTGCACATAGATATCTAAATTTTCGTTATGTATATCATACTCAGGTGGTTGTAGGTTATCTCCTGGGGTATAACTTTCATTAAAAGAGATTGTGGACTCAAAAAAAACCGTAACTAATTCATTTTTATATCTTGGTAAATAAAAACTAACCTCACAACAATCATCATTGTAATACCCATCTTCAGCAGAATCTACCATTTCTTGGTATTGTAGTTCAAATAAAACAGACACACCATTCGTTACCATTATTTCATCTATGATAGACTCATCAATCTTTCTAAACTGATGAAATGGTAGGTATTTTTTAACCATTATAAACCTTTATTAATTTCAGATAATGTAGAGTTAACAAAGCTTTTAGCTACCGACTGATTCCAAAATCTAGTTTGTTGTGTATTCTTTTTTGCTTTTGATAATTCTATTTTGTATTCACCATTACTATTGTTAACATATGAAACCAACGACTCATTTAACAAAACAGATTTAGTGATATCAAGAACTTTGTTAATTTTTTCTTGGTATTCTTCATCGGTTAAGGTAGTTTTGTTTGTAAGTTCATCTTCATAACCATCAGCAAAATCAACACAAAAATCAACAATGGGGTTATCCGTTGGGTTTTCTGAGTCTACTTTAAAAATGTCCTTACCACCCTTATTAACAACCTCTAATAATTGGCTCATCATGGTATCTAAATTAAAATTAGGGCCTAACCTTTTGTATAACCTTCTACATATTGGTATGTATACTTCATCGTATATATTACTAATATTTTTCGGTATTTTTTTAATCGCTACAGTTGACAACATTAATCTAGTCGCATTGTCGTAAATTTGTGCTAACTCGGTTTTATCCAAAATGGGTAGACCGTCTAGTAAACCTAAAGTTCCCCACCTTTCTACCACATTTAAAACATCATCAATATTATCCATTTTTTAATCTATTAATTCTTTAGTTAATATTGTTTTTAACTCTAAAACCTCTTTAGGTGCTACATCTGAGTCAGGTCCCATCACTTGAGCTATTATATCTTCTTTTTTGAAAGGTTGTCCATTGACATTAATATTAGCGTCATTTACTATATAAACAGTATAACCCCTCATTAATAACTCTAAAGCTGTTTTACCCACATCAACACCGTATAAATAAAAAGTCGGTCTTTCCATAAAAGGAACACCTAAATTATTAATTAAAGCTTCAGAAAATGAATTACCCTCAAATAAACTTTGTGTTTTTTTAGTTACGACAATATTAGAGTTTCTATGTATCTCAGGAAAACTCAAATTATCATCTTCCCAATTAACCAAAAAATAATTAAATGGTGCGGTTTCATTTATAAACCTAGCACCTTTAGTGTCTTTAAGACAATGTTTAGGTAGTGTTTTTCTATAGTCAGGCATCTCCGAAAAAAAATCAGAATCTTCTTTAAACCATCTAATACTATGTATTGTTTTAAGGTTATTTGTTTTTACATACTCACTAAGTATGGAAAGGTTTTTTAATATAGACTCATTGTTTGGTATATCCAAACCTTCATCATTAAAAAAATCTTGTTGTGTATCAACATTAAAAAAAATGTTACTTTTTGACATATTATTCTTCTCCTTTTAAGTTTTTAAGTATCGCCTCAAAATAAGACGCTTTTTCTTTAGCCATATAAAAATTGGTAACTAAAGAATCAATCCTATTTACACAATCTTCTGTTGGGTTATTTAATTCTATATCCATATTTGAAACAGCTAATTTCATTTCATATTGATATTTGGTTCTAATAGTGTCAACTAATCTTTCATCTATCATAAACTTCTAATTTTAGTGTTTGTTAATACTCTCGCAATATTTTTCAAGGTATTATTATTTTCAACCCACATAATACCTATTAATGATTTTGCGTCTAAAACTTGGTAAGGTTTTTTCATCGTTTTCTTATCATCTTTAGATAACATTAATTTTTCTGGGTCCTCTAGAAATAATTTACCACCCAAACCTAATTTTTCTATTGAAAGAAAATGTTTTTCATCTTCGTCTTCATCTATCTTTTCACTGACCTCTACATAAAACAAAGAACAGGTTTCATCCGAATCTTTAGGTGACATAAAATAATCCATTATATGGGTAGTTACCTCCACTTTATAACCAATTGTTTCAGCAATAATTCTTTTAACAGATTGTGTTTCCTTCTCTTCTTCCTCAACAACACCTTTAATTACTTCAGCGGTTACCATATCTGCAGCTAATTTATAGGACTCAATAAAAATGTATTTTTCTGTTTTAGTGTTGTAAACCATGGTAGAAATTGTTTTACCTTTTTTTATTACTTCAGACTCAGTCTCACCATCATCTAATTCCCTAATTACTTTTTCAATTTTATGTTCACCATCATAAAGTAATTTTGGTTCTAATGTATTTGTTTCTTTATTCGACATTTTCTTCTATGTTTTCGGTATTGTTATTTTGTCTTTTTTCCATTTCAGTTTTTAAAAGTTTACTGAACTCATTTTGCATACTTCTTTTTTGTGATTCTATTCTTTTTCGTCTAGCTTCAACTTTTTTCTTATGGTTTTTTCTATGTTTTGATTTTGGCATAATTAAACTTTTTATTAATAATTTTATCTATATTAATAATAGGTTTTTTAATTTATAAATTAAAGCTTATTTTTTAAAAGAGAAACGTCTTTTAGTACTATTGGTGAATTGGGCGTAAGGTAGATGTTTAACGGAATAACTAATCCAAGTTTGTAATAGTTTATCCCCTTCTGACGGAGTTATTTCTCCATTACTAATTTCTTTCTTAATATCATCTAACATAATACTATCTAAAGTTTTTTTCTCTAATTTAGCTCTACGGTAAAAACCATGGACTAAAGCAGCGACCTCAGATGGGTCCATGTGGTGTTTAAAAGTTGTTTCATAATCTGACGAATTAGGTATTAATGATTGTTCTCTATCATTAAATATAATTTGTAACTCATGTTCTATTTCATGACGAATATCTTCGTTTATTTTATAAAATATTTCCTCATAAAAATCTCTACCATAGGTATCATCTATTGTTAACTCAATCACAATAGGACCATCTATACTTACATAACTATAAACAAAGTAAGGGACCTCATTGTTCCCAATACTGAGAGTGTCAGTTGTTCTTTTTATTAGTAACTCAACCTCAACAGATAATCCAGATTCATGTATGTATTTGTCTTGGCCACTATAGTCATAGGGCAAACTATAGTCGGGAGAAAACTCACCTTCACTATCTATAATACTATTCATCACATCTTTAGTTATGGTTCTAACTAAAGAATCATATCTACCTTCTGTTAATACTTGTGTTTTATTTTTAATCATCAAACTTTTTAATATGGGTTTCTAATGTAATCTATTTTATCATTAATGCTATCAAAACTGCCGTATATATTTTTTAATTCGTCAGTAATCTCTTTAACCGTTAATGTTATCATACTATCTTTACTAGTAACAGACTCCTCGTCAGACCAATTAATGTTTGGTGATTTTTTTACAAATTCATCTATTTCTTGAATCCAGTTGGAAACCTCGTACCTACTTTTGTCAACCCAATTTTCAATATCTTTTATTGGTACTTCAGTAGTGTTTGCTTGAATCCAATCAAAGTCACCTTCTTTTAATATTTTCTTAATTAAATTTTTCATAATTTTTATTTACCAAGTGCCAAACCTTTTATGCCAATATAAAGCTGAAAATGGGTCTTTAGCTTTGGCGGAATCCTTACCACCCATCCTATTCCAAAAATTCTTTTTTCTATCTTTATCTTTATGTTGTGAATAATCTTTCATACCTCTATAGCCACCTTTAACTATTTTATATTTATCACCTTTTTTAGCTAGAACCTCCCATTTGTGACTATCACCATCTGGTGCTTGTTTCTTGACGCCAACCTTTTTAAATCCTTTTTTTTTATATCTTTCAGGTACATCTTCTGTTAAAGTATTTTCTTTTATTTGTACACAATTAGGGACTTCTTTACCATTTTTCTTTTTCATACCAATTTGTTCATAACCTTTCCAACAAGGCCCTTTGGTTTCATCTACTTTTGGTGTGTTGTCTTTACCACATTCATGACACATATATAAATCTTTGGGTTCTGATTCTGATTCTTTCCACGACCAACCACAACCAGAACACTTTATTTTTTTAGATTCGTACAAAATTGACTCACTAACGTGTCCATGGGTAAAGAAATTACAAACCTCTTCAATATCATCTTTAGCTGTTGACATATGTTCGGAAGCCCAATCATGCTTTTTAAGTATTTTATCCATATCTTCTGGTGATTTGTCTAGTAACATATCAATATGTGTCTTTATTGTTTTTAGGTTTTGAAAAAACATGTAGTTCTCAACTTCCTCTTTTAATATTTTTCTAATATTTTTTTCCATAATCTATTTTAATTACCAAATTTATTTAAAACATAATCAATAACCTCATCATCACCCTTAAGGACATAAACCCCATAAGTAAAGTTTTCTAATGGTGCTGCGTGTAATCTTTCTTCTTTTTCCCACTTTTTGATGTTTTCATCCTCATCCCATTCATCCTTTTCCTTCCAATCTAAAGAACCACCTAGTCTTTCAGCGTTTTCTTTATACCAAAAAGGTTCATACTGTTTACTCCAATGAACCTGGTTCTCTTTTAATATTTTTCTAATTCTATTCTTCATTTAATTATACTTTTTAATTATATCATTAATTCTATTAACAATGTTCATACTATCTTCACGTTCAGCCCACATCTTGTCACCACCACTTTGAATTGTCATTCTTAATTTTTCTAAGTCTCTAATTAAATCTTCATTGTTTGCTTCATAAGCAAACTGTGTTGCTGATTCAATTAACCTTAAACCTTGTGCGAAATGGTCGGCAGCTTCACCTAATAAAGCCATTGTGATTTCAGTAGTACTTCTTTTTTCAAGGTCATTGTATTCTGTTAGTGATTCTTCTATGTCCCCATGAATTTGTTTATCAAAATATTTATGTGCTAAATCTAATAATTGTTTTAAGGTTAAATCATACTTTTCACCGTATGGACCAAAATACTTTAAAAAGGTCCATAATAAATGTTGTTCATCTCTATAAGTGTCTACGTACCAACCATTGGTATTACCTTCTGTATCGCCTATGTAACCCCTTATAGCTTCAAGCATATCTTTTGTATGTTCTAAACCAGCTGAACTATTTAAATTTTCTACATATTCTAATAGTTGATGTGTCTCATCTGTAAGCTCCTCAATCCAATCTATAGTCCTTGCTATGTGGTTCAACCATTGTCTATCAGATTTCGCACCAACACCATCTTTTCTTACTAAAGGGGTTGAGTCTATCCAGTCTTTAAATAAACCCATTGGTTCTATTTCCCTAATCCAATCAAAATCTTCAGGGTTAAAATCCTCTTTTAATATTTTTTTAATTCTATCTTTCATTTTTTATTTATATTATCATCGATAATAGTACATACCATTAATAAACCAAAACTGGTTAAGATTATAAGTAACTCTATCACTTTTTAACCCAAACCTCCCTCTCATTCTTTAATATCACTTCCTTAGCGTTGTAAATTGGTCTCCCTGTTTCGTATTCAACGAAAGAATCGTGTTGGTAAGGGTTATAAGTAACCAAAGTCCATCCTTCCGTATTATAATTACTTCCAGAATCTACAATCTTACCTACAACTCCGGCGTGAACATTTTTTCTCATTTCTTTACGGACACGGTCTTGTCCGCCCTTTTGTACTTTAAATGTTACGTCTTCTAAATAAATACTTGTATCGTAACCAATAACTGGTCCACCACTTTTTCCAGCCTTAATAGAATAATAAGGCGGTCTGTTTAAGTTTCTATGAATAAAAACCCAATCATCGTGGTCTCTGTGACCTTTTAAAGTTGTTACCTCATCATCAGATTCATTAATTGATTCGTTAATGTGGATTGGGTACCATTCCCCAGACTCAAATTTTTTGTCAACATAATCTCTTACAATAGCATTAACAAACTCACCATCTTCTTTATATAACCTAACAGTGAGGTTATTATCATCTTTAATCCTATAGGTTAAATCTGGTCTTTCTTTTGTTTTAAAAGTGACGTTGTCAAGTGAATAACCTTCAACCCAAGAAAAATCATCTTCTTTTAAAGGACCCATTTTATCACCTCTTACACCCCAATACTCTAAGTCTTCATTTCTAAGTTCTCTTTTAATCTTATCTCTTAGAACGTCTTTCTTTTGTTGGTTCGATTTCTTTGCTTGTTTTATTTTATCATATAAACCCGATTTTTTATTTTGTTTTAAAGTTTCAGCCGCTTCAGACCCTTTTGGTTGTGAACCGTGAATAACTAACGCGAAATTATCATCAGAACCCCAAGCAATACTATCATCAACATCTATTGGTAGCCTTAATTCTTTAGCCTCTTCCGCGGAACCAACAACTGTTGAATATCTTAAACCGTTGTCCATAATAAACTTCTCGTTGTGTTTGTCCATTGAAGCAATTATTTTAAAGTTTTTAGGTAGACTATTTTTTCTTGCCATATAATATGGTAATGAGACTGTATATGCGTAAAATAATGTCTGTGGCATCCTCTTAGCAACCTCTATCCACGCGTCAAAATAATTTTGACTAAAGAAATCACCGGCTTCATGTATTCTTAATATATCTGTTTTAGCTAAACCATGATACTCCATTGACTTAATAATTAGATTCGCCATCTTTTCTGTAGTCTTCATTCTTTTAAGAAGGTCTAAGTTTTTAAATGCTTGGATATTTGCTCCTGGGTATTGTCCTTGAGCTCGTGCTGCGTAACACATAATTTCAGCTTGTGGTCCAGGTTTAACATTCTTTTCCCAAGAAGCTGGCTTTTTCCATTTACCACCCTTAATAGGTCCTTCCCATTTTGCGGGAAAGTTTTTACATACAGTAGCAAAAGGACAAGTATACCCTGCTGGTAATGAAAAATAAGGCCACTCTAATTTACTGTTACTTTTAGAAAAACCTAAAACACAATCATTATCCAAATCAAAACCTAACTCTATTAATTCACCCTCATCTCCCTTTTCACTAGATGTATGACCAAATGGGTCAAAATCCTCCTCTTCAAATATGTTGTAAACCTCACCTTCAGATATAGATTCTTTTTTGGCCTTTTTACCCCAAGACTTACCTTTACCCTTATCTTTACAAGCTGCCTTTGTTGGTCTACAAGCTGGGTATTCACTTCTTTCTTCACCTTCTTTTCTACCACAAGATTTGTAACCACCATCACCGTCAGGAGAGTTACAATCAACCCAACCACCCTGTGAACCCTTAGCTCCTTTTCTTTTGAACCAATCACCTAGGTTTGTTTCTGAACTAGCTTTTTTAGTTAACTTTCTTTCTACAATTAAGTTGTGATTATCTATTTCTTCCGATTCTTTTTTTGACTTACCCCAATTAGTAGCCCCAACCTTTCTACATTTTACCAAAGCTCCAGAAGCGTAAGCGGACGGCCAAACATCATATCTGCTTTTTACTTTATGGTAGCAAGCATCTTTTTTTGTTTTTTTCTTTTCAAAAAGAAGTTCTTCTTTTATAAAATTTAAAATATCCATAACTTATCATTTTCTTTTTCACTTTCTAATTTATCTACACGAACTATTGGGTATGTTTTCATTTTGTTTTGATTTTTATTATATCTTTACCCTCTATCTCTATTTTAAAATCATTAGGTGATAGATTCTCGTAATAAACTTTTAAATAGTCTATTCTTACTTTCATTTCATTCGGAACATCCACTTGTCTTACGTAAGGTGGTTTAGGTGGTTTCTTTTCCACCCACTTAACTAAATTATTTTTATTAGAGTTTTTATAGAATTCCAACTCATCAATAAATACCCAATCATCACCTTTCATTCTTTTATAATAAACAGGTCCACCAATACCTCTCATTTGGTATTCTGTTTTTTTAGAATCCTCTAATAAAATATGTCTAATTAATTTTTTCACCTTTTACCCTTCTTGTTTTTTATAAGATTTTTCATCAGAAGTTATGGGTCCACCCTCAACCCAAGTGTCACACCATTTTTTACCTGAACACATAAAGTGATGCATCCAACAGTAACCAACGTCACCACTATCATTGTCCATACAATCTTTCATTCTTTTTGAAACATCAAAGGCAACACAGTTAGCACAGCTCTGACTTTTCTCTTTGGCCTCTTCGGTTGGTAATCCGTATTGATTGTTATCAGCGATTTTCTTTTTGTTCTTTTCATTCAAATCACTGTCTTTAGTTGATTTAGGGCAATCCATTTCTGCTTCACCCAACATCCTTCTATTATATCTTTCAATAATTAATCTTTTCTTTTTACTTACGTTTGTCATAATTTATTTAACATTTCCCTTGAATTGTATTCAACATATTCATTATTATTGATATAAAAATCAAATATTTCTCTCTGTGCTATTTTACTTTGTTCATTGTATGTTGAGCCCATTTTTATAAGGTTAGTATTTAAACTGTTTGGGTTTATTTCTATTAAATAAACACTACCATTAGGTTTTGCGTTATGATTGTGTCCTCTTTTAAACCTAAAACCCATTTTTTTTAATTTTTGGAATAACGACATTCTTTCCTTTGGTTTTAAATTACCTAACCAAACAATTAATCCTTTACCATCTCTTAAATCACTATCTAATAAAACTGTTGATAATTTTAAATTGCGCACACTAGTACCAATTTGGTTATCAAAAGATTCCAACGATTCATCATCAGAAACATATCTTTGTAATCCATATGAATAAGACCCCTTTACAGGTTCATCAGTTTCCATAGCTAAACCTAGCTTAATCATTAACTTTTCCATTGGTGTTGAGTGTTTGTGGAAGTTACTTGGTCTACCCACGTATCTAGCTCTTGAACCTGAAAACCATTCCTCACTAGAAGGAACATCATCCACCCAATCAAAGTCACCTTCTTTTAATATTTTCTTAATTAAATTTCTCATCTTTGACCACTTTAATTGTTTCTGAGTTATACGTGTGTAATTCTTTTTTTATATTTACACTTTTAATATAAATATTACTCAGGTCGTTTAAATTTTAAAATAATGTGGATAAGGTAAAAAAAATAGATTATAACATTTAATGTTGGTATGTAAAATATTTTTTTTAAATTATTTAATGTTTTTTCTTCCATTAAATAACCTATATTAATTATTCTATCTAATAAAAAATGTGATATTGGTAGTGATATTAAAAAAACTATTGCTATTTTTATGAGAAGATATGTTTCCATTTAAGTTTTTTTTGGTATTTATTTAGTATAACATTAATTATGTCAAAAATAAAGAACAATATAGTAATGGAGAAATTATATATTCAAGGTTTAGTTAATAAACTTTATGAAGATATTGCCAAAGGCCATGAAACTGAAGATATCCATTTAATAATGGAGTCAATAAAAAAAGAAGAAGACACTAAGTCAGTGATTAGTGATATAATTGACGATTTAAATTTGTCTAAAAAATTCTTATTTACTTTTGGTACAGGAATAGGTTCCTTTGTGGTTCCAGTCAATAATCTATTAAATGGTTCGGGTGTTACATTACCTAAAGAAAGTGTGGTTTTATTAATAATAACATCTATAGCCTTATTATTAGGTGATGTAGATTTTAATAAATTAAAAAAACAACTAGAATCTAAAACACTTTACCCACATCTTAAAGGTGTTTCTGAATTAATAAACAGTACCAAAAAAGTGGTTAATAATGTAACAAGTAAAGTTTTAAATGTCACATATTCATTAACCGATATTCTTGGTTTTACCTTCCTATTAGTTCCAGTAACAAATTTATTATCTAAACTTATAAATGATTATGGGTTAAACCTTAATAACATTAAAGAGTTGTTGTCTGGTGTAATTTTATCAGTAACAGCTTTTGGTGTTAAATCTATAATTAAAAAAATTAAAGATAAATTTTAACCCTTTTTAACTATATCGGAAATAAAAGACAACAATTTACCTTTTATAAAAACTTCCACAATTGGCACACTTTTGTTATGGTATTTATTTCTTAAATCCACATCAGTAATTGGCATTTGTTCAAATGGTACTTGATAACTATCAGCTACAGTACCTTCTAGTGGTGGGTTGTATGTAGTTATTAATACTTTTTCGCCTTTTTTAAAATTCATATTTTATTTTAAGTATAAGGTACTTAAGCTAATATTGTAAATAATAAAGAAATAATTTTGTTTATCTATTAAAAATACTTATATTTGTAAAGTACAAACAAAATTATTTAAAAAATGAAAAAATTACTTTTTACCCTTATGTTAGGTTTATTCTTTTTATCCTGTGAAAAAGAACAATTAGAATTACCGAATAACAATGTGGTTATCCCCGAAGGTAATGCTGAACTTATAGGTTACAATTGGGTCTTATCTGACGGTAGGGTTTATTTGGAGAATTTAGATAATAATGATAAGTCTTATTACGACCACTTCGGTGATAACCAAAACATTAGTAACCTACAACCAATAAATGGTAGTGATGTTTTTTTCGATAGTTTGGTTCAAGACATCACCACATGGAACTTTGGTAATTCTAATTTTACTCTTAATGGTGAATATGCTTATGAAATGAATGGTACTACTGAAATAGTCTCTATTAATGGTTTAGAAGATGGTAGTTCTAGGTCTTTAATTGTTTTAGAACTTACGGAGGAAAAACTAACTGTTCGTGTGGGGGAAGGTTACGCCTCCTCTAATGGGTCTAATTATAATTACTTTTCTACCCTAACTTTTGTTAGACAAGGTGAAACTTGTACTAGTTGTCAACCAAACGCTTTATACGGTTACACTTACGGCGGTTTAATAAGTCAGTCAACGGAAGAAAATGAAATAGTTAACACTAAATGGGTGGTAACTTATGTACAGGATGGTTTCGCTAATTTTACCCCAAATGATACATTACATTTTATTAATAATAACCAATACACCATAAATGGTACCTTTGCTTCTAATTATACTTTAAATGGTATTATCGGTAATAATTACAGTGAATTAACTTTATATAATTTTTATACAATAGGTGGTGGTGATTATAGTGGTTATGTACCAACAAACTTCATCTCTGTTGGTTTACTGAACTTAATTGAGTTTAGTGATATATTTAATGTTGGTACTAATAAAAAGGTGTCTATGCAAAGAATACAGTAAAGTAATTTACTTCTAAATATAAAAAGGGATAACTTAATTGTTATCCCTTTTTTTTTGTTTATATACACCCTTTTCCTTAATCCTTCTATTCTTTATGGAAGGTTTTTCAAAATCTTTCCTATCTTTAATTTCGGTCATAAGTCTAGTCTTTATAACTTTACTTTTATATTTTTTTAAAGCTCTTTCGATATTTCCCTTTTCAACTTTTATTTTTAACATAGTTAAGTTTAATTATTCGTTAGCAAAACTAAAATTCTTACCCTCAATTTTTTCTTTAAATTTTTCTGTTTCTTCATCTGTTGTCACAATTTCTTCAGTCAATACATCTTTTGCTAAAGATATTTTTTGAATATAACTTCTAGCCTTCCCCATTTCTTCCGTTGCCCATTCATTCATTGATTCATCATCATCATAATTCGTTATTGTTCTGAGTGATGATTCTATATTTTCAAGTCTTCGTATTTTATCGTTAAGAGCTTGGCGTTTTTCTCTTAAGTCTTCAGTCTTTTTGATTGAGTTATGATAATCAGATTGTTCTTCTTTTGTTACATCCAAAGAATCGTAGAAAGAAGTAAGAACTCTTTTAGTGTATTTTTCCATAACAGGAAAAATATTGTTAAACACAGCTTTTACCCTTTCCCCTTGTCCTTTACCTGGACCACCGAGATATTTTCCCACAGCAGACTGCTTTTTTGGTTCATCCCTTGTATTCCAATAGGTTATGTTTGCGTTACTAAGGTTTCCTTGTTTTACCCAATCTTCTTTACCCATCTCCAAAGCTTTTTCCCCCATACTATCACCCTGATAACCATAGAGACGTTGTAAACCACTAGGTTCATATTGTATAGCTATTTTCCAATAATCTTCAGCTTTAGACATATAACTAGGTGTGTAAGTGTTTGGTGTCATTCTTTTGTCTATTAAAAAGAATATGGGACCTCTTTTAAAATAACTTGTATAATGACCTGGATAATCCCTAGAAGCGACACACCATTGAGTTCTAGAACCATAACGACAAGCACCCTTATGTGTCTTAGGCATTAACAGAATAAAACTATCATCCTCAAAAATTTTATCTACACCAGTCTCTTTCATTTCTTTATTTGATAGCTTCTGTTTTGCTATCTCTACTGCGTCATTAAATTGTTTTTGAGATTGAAATTGTGTAATATCCTTTATTAGGTATTTAGATGGGTTTTTATGAAAATGTTCTAAATTATCTTTTATGTCTTTATTTCGTCTATTATTTAAAGAACTACAAGAGTGTCTCGTAAATTTGGTAATATTCCATAATTCACTTGTTGGTGAGGTGGGTAATTCGTCAATAGTCCAATCCCATCTATCACTTTGTCCTATAGGCACACTTTCTTCTTTAAACCATTTAATGGTACAGGGTAATAAAAGTTTAGCTAACCACATTAAATATTTATTATCTTTAGAGGGGTCCATCTCTTTCAGTTCGTCTATCGTTTGCGACATGAAAGGTGGGTATAATTTTTTTATGTTCTCAACCCTACCTTCTAAGATTAAATTTTCTATATTTTCTAATACTAATTCAGTTACTTTTTTTGTTTCCATATTAATAAATATTAGTTAAAGATTAAAAAATTACATCATTTAAATCTATTGTCTTGATTTTTTTAACATTAGTAAATTTGTGTTTTAGGTTATCACCATTTTTTATCCATAAATTATTTAAAATCTTTTTTATGGCTTTTAGTTTTTTTTCGTAGGTTAAAGAGGATATATCATTACTTACCCATTGTTTTGAGACAACTTTATTAAATAAATTTAAATTAAAACCACCTTTTTTATTAAAAATACTATCTAACTCTAATATAAGTTTAACATGGTCCTTTACATTATTAACCAAGAAAACAGAAGTATCCTCAAACCAATTTTCCTTTAACATTTTATTAAAGTTATTAAGATATATTAAATCTTCTACTGTAAACTCACAATCTAAATAGTTAGGGCAAATATTTAAATAATTTAAAAGATTTAAATGGTCAACTGTGTTTGGGTGGTAAATTTCTTTTAATTTACTAAATTTAAATTTTCTTTTATAAAATAAATTTTTAATTGTTCTTTTATTTTTTTCGATAAGCCCAACCTTATTATAGAATTTTAAAACTTTATTTAAATTATTAACATTTTTTTTCCTAACAAATAAATCCCAAAAGGAAATTAAAGAACCATAATTGTTAAAATAAAATTTTTCTACATTTTTTTCTAATTTAAAATCCTTAATCACATATTCTTTAGCTCCATCAAAAGGTAGGTATTGAGTGCTGTCCACACCCCTCTCGTCAACCCCCCTAAAATACTTTCTAACAAAACGCAAATCTTTTTTTATTTTAGATACCCATAAAGGTCCAATAAATTTTTTATTTTTAAAAATAGCTGAATGTTGAATCAAACTCATCTCTGTTAAAAAATTGGTAGAGTCTGTTTTTAACTCTTTTATTTTTTTCTTTAATCTGAAAGCAGTTTGTATTGGTTGTTCAATACTAGTAACCTCAATTTTATCCGTAACTAAAAAATCGATAAACTTATTATTATAAACTATCTTTTCGTTTACTCTATCTACACCCACAGAACAACAGTTTAAGTCAAATGAATTTATTATATCTAAATAATATTTAGTTACCGAAAAACATGAATCTTTTTTTAGTTTTACATCTATACTAATTTTATTTAAAATACCCGTTCTATCACTCTTAACCATGGATAAAGTTTCACCAAAAGAACCCCTCCAAACCCTACCGTAATCATCTAGATTTATTGCAGACTTTGTTTTAGAATTTATACTAAAACCATTTTCAATCTTTGTTTGGTGATTACCGTTTTTTACACAAAATAAATCAATATCATTAATTATTGGGGATTCAAACTTATTTCTATTTAAAAGGTAATAAATAGTGTTAGCTATAGCGCCACCCGCAATGAAAGAATGTGTAGGGTAATCTTTTAAACTATTAGAATTAATATTTAGTTTATCAGATAAAATACCCATAAGAATGTTATAGGTATTTTTATCATCTAAGAATTTTAAAACTTTATCTCTAGACATTAAACTAAATTATACTTAGAAATAATAGATTTAGAGACTGTGTCCTGTAGGTTAGAAGACTTAATTTCATCCCAAGCGTATTTTATTGCTTTTGTGTGGTCATTAAACCCACCTTTATGGAGTTCACGTCCCCTATAAATAGCTGCTTCTACACTTCCTTTTGTAGTTGTAACCTCACCTTTAAAATTTCTAACTTTTTGTGGTGTTACAATTTTGTGTCTGATATCGAAGTTACCAACTTTACAAACATACTCTCCACCTGTTTTTGCTTTTGATTTTGTTGCCATTTTTTTTTATTTTTTTAATTTATTTTAAATATAAGAATTCATTTTTAATAAAAAAAGGTGTTACCCCTTTTTTTATTTAACTAATTGGGGATTTGTAATCAAATTAGAGATTTTGTTTCTAACTTCAGTTAGGGTAGTTCTATTGTAGAATTTACCATTTTTGAAGATAACCCTCAACTCTCCTTCTGATTCTGTTTTTTTAGAAACCATATCTCTTAGTTCTAGTTCTCCAGTTTTTGGGTTCTTACCTACATGTAATAAACCTTTTGCTGATTTTTTGGTCCCATCATCGGTAATAGGGTCTTTAAAGATTTCTCTCCCCTCACCCCCAACTTCAACATAGGTTGCTTTCATTGCGAAACCAAACGTATCTCTAGTGTTGTATTGATAGGTGTAACTTCCAATACCTAGAACAACATTTGTAGAAGCGAAACCTTTCCTAACAAGTCTTTCAATAATTTGTCTTGCTCTGTCTGGTGTAATACTATCTCCATAAATAGCCCCAATATGTTGGTCTAAGACTTTGTAACCTTGTGAATTTGTGGTCCCCCCAAAGGTTTCCCATAGAAGTTCAATTAAACCTTTATTAGCGGGATGAGCATCACCCACAGTGATTGCCTTACCCTTGAACTCGTCTGTCGTAAGAGAGTTATACCCACAAAGAATATCTACAGGGTCTCCACTGTCAGGTCGAATAACTATTTTACCATCTCGACTCATAATTTCGTCTTTTAATGCCGGTAAATAATCGGTGACTACTGTCCATAAGTCCCAAGTATCAGATACAATACTTAATATTCCTGTTGGATAGGTTTCCATCAATCTTCTAAAGGTTCCTAATTCATCCCCTTTAGTTCCAGCACACATAACTGAATGTTCTGTAGCATTTACTGAACCAACGATGAAACCATCTTCGTTATAGTAGTTTCTGGCTGCTGCAATAACTGGTAAAGAATCACTCCCACTAAATGCTGCAGCGTGTCCTAGCCCACTTAAGATTGTGCTCATAAATCCTCCCATTCCTCTCATAGAAAAGTCATGTCCTTGGAAGTCTACGAAACCAACCGCGTCTTTATCTGTTTTTAAAGCACCTTCAGTTAAAATTCGCTTGTACAATAAAGCAATTGTTGCTGAAGTCATTGGTTGCCATAACATATTAGAGAAAATAGTCTCTAAAAAGTTAGTCAACCACCCAAAGTTTCCAGTATTTTGAACTGTTAACATTGGAACTCTTAAAGGAACTTCAATCCCTTCTTCTATAGATTTCACTTCAATAGGAAGATAACCTAAATCGTGAAGTTCTTCAAAATGAGTTACATCGTAGTCTGTATTTAAGTACATTGACAATTCAGTTTTCATTTGTCCGCAAACTTCTTCTTTAGGCTTGCTAAAGAAGTTTTCATCGAAATGGTCTGCTAACCATTGAATTACCATTTGTTGTCCAAATGAAACAACTTTATCACAACCTCTCGGTGCGTACTTGTTTCCTCTTGGTGTCCAGTTGGAATAAACAGTGTTTGTTCCTTTTGGATATTGTTGATGGTGTCCAGTTTTATAACCATCTGTTAAAAATAGGCTGTTCATTTTCATATTATTTAGGTTTATTTGTTACAATTTATAATGGTAAGACTCTTTGATTCAGATTCACGAACAATAGAGTCTGTGGTATATACATGGTCTACATGTTCGATAGGAAGACCTTTAGTAAAGAGACCATGTGTTACTGCTAAAACTATGCTAGCATCTTCTTTTTCCTTTTTTATAACTTTAGCAAGTTCAAGGAAAGTTCTACCTCCATCGCATATATCATCGAAGATAACATAAGTCGCGTTTGAGATATTTATGTTTTCTAGTCCTGAAATAGAAGTATGTGTTATTTGTCCTTTGACATCTCTATTTTTAGAACCAATAACTAGATTTTTAATACCTGTACTTTTCTGAATTTTGAATACTTTTTTGAGAGCACCTGCATCTGGAGATACAAGCACGATAGGATATTGTAAATCTTGTACCGAGTAATGTAGAAAAAGATGTTTTAAAACCTGTTCAGCGAAATCAACAGTATCGATTCCTTTGAAGTTATTAAGACACGCTTCTATTACATCTGAATGTGGGTCTAAAACAGTAACTCTATGAAAATTTTGACTGTTAATAATTGGGCAAACTACTGTTTTTAAATAGTTTGAAGTTCCTTCTTCGAATTTTCTATCACTTCTACCACCTAAGAAATAAGGTGTATATAAACTGACTTTTCGAACTCCCATTTCTTTAAGAGCTTGGTTGGCACAGATTATTAATTCTAAATCTAGGAATGAAGTAAAAGGACTTACAATTTCTACTTCTAGAACATCATGCTGAAATGCAAAACTATCTATTTTAATAGATTGTTGACCGTCTGGAAATTTATAAATTTCGTAGTTGAGTCCTTTTTTTTGATTTGGGTATAAGTTAAGTTGTATCATTTATTTTTTATTTTAAAAAAGTTACTGCGGTCTTTGTCTGTTGATTCTATATTTTCTATAAAGTGTTGTATATTGAACAGCAAAGTTACCGCAAAACAAATTGAATTTACTACTGGTAATAATACCATCACGATGTCGGTAATATGGGGTTTTGCTTTTGAAACTCCTAGGTACCCTTTTGGAGAATACATTACTCTTATAGAAATCCAACTTAATGGAATCGATGTTAGGTATATTATCAGGTATATCATATTTTTAATTTGTTATAGTATAAATATAAGAATTTATTTTTAATAAAAAAAGGGTCTTTTTTTACCCTCTTCTTTTCCCACTACAGACAGGACCAATACCAGACTTAATCGATTCTGGTGTTGTCAATTTTTTATGACAAGCTCCACACCTTCCGTGGTGATAGACTCTTACCATTGGGTATTTGTCTTGGTCGTTGAAGAATTTACTTAACATCCAATTAAACACATCTACCTTTTTGTCACTCAATGCTATGTCAGAATTTTTACTGTGCTTATATTTTTTATCTGAAAAACAAGTCCCAATAAAAACATACTTCCCATATTGTCCGAGTGTCGAAACAAACCATACATCTTCTTCTTTGTGTTTTTTAACTTTAAAAGTTACGTGATTATCCGTATCAGTGTTTGCTAAAGTGAACAAAGCATTTCCTGCAAAAACAAAATCTCTTAATTGTTTCCCTCTAAGTTCATTCTCAGGGATAAAATTATGTTTTTTTTGTTTAGTAGGTATTTTTACGAAGTCCATAGTTTATATCTTTTTTTTGTTCAATACAAATATAAGAAAAATATTTAAATAAAAAAACTTTTTATAAAAAAAAGACCCACATTTCTGTGAGTCTTTCGTTAATACGTGTATACCTTAAAAAACCTATTTCTTATTTAATAGATTGACTAATACCACTACGGCTAGTAAACCTACAAATCCAGAGTTACCTAAAGATTCAATTAAAGCTACTACATTTCCAACTACATCCATTCCAAATACTGGTCCTCCGAAGAGTACTTGTACTAGAATCCCTACAGTTAAAAACGCGAACATTAAATCTGTTATTCCTTTAAAGAAACCTTTTACTTTTTCAAATACATTTTCCATTTTTTTTGTTTTTTTTGTATTGTTATTTGGTAATAAATATAGGAAAAACTTAAAAACAGCTATAATGTGGGTTTTCGGTTACTTTAAAATACTACTAATAAATTTAGGATTTTCTATAAAACCACCACCATAACCAGTTTCAGAAGACCATTTTAAAACACCTGATTTATCTAAATCAATAACCTTATAATACTCATTGAAATGTGGGTCTTCTTCTTCCCAAGCGATATCATTAATTAAATCAAAGTAGATACCTTCTTCTGGTAGATAATTCCATGCGTGGACTAATGGTATCATAGACTGAACATAACCTTCTATATAATGGACACCTGGAACATACATCGCTGTATTGTAAGCCGTATCAAAACAACCTTTCTTTTGACAGAAGTCACCAAACCTTCTCATTTTTTTCACAAACCTATCTACCTTTTCTTTTAGTTCTTCATTAGAACGATAACTAACAACAGGGACTTGTTCTAGATTATCT
>TARA_R110002110_G_scaffold153552_1_pt1 | contig 29505 bp, 47 predicted proteins | sample TARA_R110002110 | Tara Oceans TARA_R110002110 (sample SAMEA4397330) | marine metagenome | biome: Polar Biome; feature: [SRF] surface water layer (ENVO:00010504); material: water (ENVO:00002006), including particulate matter (ENVO:01000060) such as... | depth 5 m | reverse complement strand
ATGGTGAGTATTATCTTGAATGGATATGGGGAAAGCGAAAGCATTAATTATATTACGTGTTATGTGCTTTTTTAATTGCATCATAATAGCCCGATAAATAGACGTTCGCAGAATGGGATTTATCGAGTGTTGTGATTACCCAAAACAAAGAAGATGAATAAAATACTAAAATGGTTTAAATGTTTCATCCTTCATAGACCAGTAATGAGTGGGAGATATAAAGTAATTTCCCAAGGAATAACAAATCATAAAGTTAAATGTACATTATGTGGCTGTAACCATTGGGCTACAACCGCTACAGGACCTAAATAAAAACAAAGAAGATGACAACTAAACGACTCGCACGCCTTCGGGGTAGTATGCTGAAGACGGTAACCATAAGACTACTTATAACGTATTATCTTATTTTAATACTTTTAGTGATTAATAGTTCAATCCACAATGTTAATAAACTTTCACTATGGTAAATATTCCACTTTTAATATTAGGTACTTTATGCGCTTTAATAATTCTGGCACTTATAGCCCGTGAGCTTATCAAAAGATAAAGCAATAGTAGACCTTCTTAGCGACCCTGAGCTAATGGCTTTGGCGGTTAAGATATGTAGACACCCTGACGACTTAATACAGGAAATGGCCCTTCAGCTTCTGGAAATGGCAGACGCTAAGTGGCAGGAGATTAACACCGGGGGGTACCTTAGATTCTATGTAGTCAGGTCGTTACTTAATATGGCTACGTCTAAGCGTTCAAACTTTGCTAAGAAGTATAATCTATTCACTCACTCTAACGAACTGCCTGAGCTAACCGATACCGAAGGCTACGACTACGAGAAGGAATTAGACATTAGAACGGTTGAGGTGCTAATGGAAGAACTCTACTGGTATGACAGGGAGATACTAAAGCTCTGGATTGAAGAAGGCAGCTACCGCAAAGTGGCTAAAAAGGTGGGAATACCCTTTAAAAGTATAGGAAACTCAGTTAAAAAATCACTTGAAACACTAAGAAATAACTACTATGGAATTATTCTGGAACGCCTTATGTGCGAACGCATTGGTACTACTCTACATTCAAGTTTGGGAAGTGGACCTAAAGATAAAGAGACTACTAAAAATTGACTACGCTCAAAGTCTAAAGCCGTTAGATTGTGGGCTTTGTTTGGCGTTCTGGTTTGGTCTGTTAATCGCGGCACCTTTAGGCGTTATTCCTGCTATTAAGTGTGGGCTTATTTCGGTACTTGTAGAGCGAGCAGTTAACCGCTTTGAGCTATGAATAAGAAGGAGGCTCTAAAGTTCATTAAAGAACACGTCTACGTGCTGGAAATGCTAAAGGCGGAGAAGTTCGCAGGACGGCTAACCCGTGAGGAGGTGGCGGAGTATAAGGAGGTCTACAAGTTTATAGACCCTAAAGCAGACTTATGTTTTACTTGCGGTCGTAGCCCTCAGATTATGGCCTTTAGGTTACTTGGTTACTACGAAGATGTAAGAGCGAAAAGACGTAAGAAGTGACAGACTACGGGCTTTATTTAACTCATAATATCTACGATGGCTTTTGGTATTGCTTTAGCCGCGAAGATGCAGCCGCTTACTGGATAGGTGAAGACTGCACAAAGGCAAAGGGTAAGACACCCCTACAAGCTCTAACTAACTATAAGAATGGAACTACGGAAGCTAACGGAGATAAAGCCTAACCCTGAGAACCCACGGGCAATAAGGGACGACAAGTTTAAGAAACTGGTTAAGTCTTTAAAAGCCTTTCCTGAAATGGCAGCCGTGCGGCCCGTGGTGGTGAATGTAGCTATGACAGTCTTAGGCGGTAATATGCGACTCAGGGCTATGAAAGAAGCAGGATGGAAAGAAGTCCCGGTGGAGGTCGTAGACTGGAGCTTAGAAAAACAAAGGGAGTTTATTATTAAGGATAATGTAGGCTTCGGTGAATGGGACTGGGACGAGCTGGCTAACACGTGGGACGCTGAAGAACTGAACGAATGGGGCTTAGACTTTCCTAACGACTTCGACACGGCAGAACCAGACGAAGGCCAGAGCTTTAAAATTACCCTTGAGTACACCGAAGAAGACTACTCTAAATTGATGGATGCGTTTATGATATTTGGCAGCACAAAAGAAGAAGTAGTATTTAATGCACTAATAAAAGACAATGGCTAAAGAAGACTTAGTACCCTTTAAGAAAGGGCAAAGCGGCAACCCTAACGGACGACCGAAGAAAATAGAGACTGTTTTAAAAGACCACTTCTTAGCTGAACACAATGTAAAGCTAACCAAAAGCCAGACGCAGGACATAGTAAAGACCTTACTAAGTAAGACAAGGTCCGAACTAATGGAATTAGCAAAAGATGAAAGCCTACCTTTCTGGGTGGCACTTATAGCGAACAAAGCAAGTAGAGACTTTAAAAAGGGTTCTATTCATATCTTAGACGTACTATGGGACAGAGTCTACGGAAAGCCTAAAGAAGAAGTAGAGCAAACTATTAATGGAGGCAAGCCCGAAATAATAGAGGTAGTAATCCATAGGCCAGATGGTAATTAATGGAACTGAGATATTTGATAAACTCTGGAAAGCCCTTAATGATAAATCCGTTCGGGGAATTGTGCTGGAGGGTGGAAGTAGAAGCTCTAAGACGTGGTCGATATGTCAAGCGCTCTATTGCCTCGGTACGCAAAGCCCGAAGAGGTTCGCGGTCGCAAGGTTCAGGCGCACGTGGATTAAGCCCACGGTTCTCGATACATTCAAAAAGGTGTTCGGTTCGCTTGGCGAATTTAACGAGGAGGCGTTCAATAAGACGGACTTAATATATAACCTCCACGGTTCATCTTATGAGTTTTACGGGCTGGACGACTCCCAAAAGTTACACGGTATAGAAACGGACTTCTTCTGGCTAAATGAAGCTATTGAGACAAGTAAAGACGACTTCGACCAGTTAGAGCAAAGATGTAAGGGCAAATGGATATTAGATTACAACCCGTCAACAGACGAACACTGGATTTACGATAATGTTCTAAAGCGTCCAGACGTGGTCCTTATTCATTCTACTATGTTGGATAACACTTTCTTAGACCAGCATATTAGAGATAAGATTAATAGCTACCAGCCTACCCCTGAGAACATAGCAAGAGGCACGGCAGACGAATATAAATACAAGGTTTACGGACTCGGTCAAAGGAGCCGAAGAGAAGGGGCAATTTATGAGAACTGGACAGAGACTAAAGACTGGCCCACCGGGTACAAGTGGAGGGCTTACGGCTTAGACTTCGGTTTTACTAACGACCCCACCGCGTTAATAGAAGTGCTTTACAACGGGGGTAAGTTGTGGGTTAAAGAACTCATCTATGAAACTGGACTAACTAACGCAGATATAGCCCGAAGGTGTGGGCTTCAAAGGTCAGACGAAATAGTAGCGGATTCAGCAGAACCAAAGAGTATAGAAGAACTAAGGCGGTCAGGCTTTAGAATTAGGGGCGTAACCAAAGGGCAGGACTCTATAAGGTCAGGTATCGACAAACTTAAAAGCGTTCAGATTATGGTCCACGAAGATAGCGTTAACGTAATTCGTGAGCTAAGGAACTACGCTTGGAAACGGGACTATAAGACTAACCAAGTAACTAACCAAGCGGAGGACGACAATAACCACGCCTTAGACGCTTTGCGTTATGTCGCTATGGAGAAGCTAAAGGCTAACACGGGTAAGTATTCAATCCGTTAGATACAAATTAACCAAATTTCTATTTACTAATAAGATGAAGATAGACCTACCGAAAGACTGGACGGCAGTTACCGTTAGACAGTTTCAAGCCCTTCAGGGAATACTTAAAGAAGACGGGCAGGAGTACGACAAAAACGTAGCTATAATCTCTATAATGTCAGGCGCAAGCGTAGACGACATAGAAGACTACACCCTAAAGACTTACGCCCAATGTATGAAGGCTCTGGAGTTCCTAACCCAACCACTACCAGAGGAGAAGGTTAAGAGCTTTGTATGCAATGGTAAAAAGTACCGGGTATTCTCTGACGTTTACGAACTGAACGGGGGCCAGTATATTACTTTAATGCACCTATTGAAAGACCCTGAGAAGGTAATAGACCACCTCCACGAAGTAATGGCGGTTTTCTGCGTGCCTTATTCTAAGAAGTGGTACGGGTGGAGAAAGGCTAAGTATAATAGCAAGGTCCACAAAGAAGTAGCTAACGAGATGTTAGACGTGCCTATGTCGATTGTTCAGCCTTTGTCCGCTTTTTTTTTAGCCAGTTATCTCAGATTCGCCACGCATACGTTGGAATCTTCGGTGAAGGAGCTGGAGAAGATAAAGACCAAAGCGGAGAAAAAGTTAGCACGTTTGACTCAAAATACGGCTGGCTCGACACCGTTAATAACCTCAGTAACAATGACGCTACAAAATGGGGCTACTTTTTTGAACTCCCTTTACGAGAGTTTCTTAATCTCATTTCGTTTCAAAAAGCGAAGCAAGCGCGGGACTACCAAGTAAGCAAAAATGCGCGATAGGAAACTGATAGAAACGCTTAACGAATTTCAGCAGGAGTATGCTTTATTGATAGAGCAGAAAATGGTAGAGAAGAAGGTTAATGCTTCTGGAGCTTTAAGCGAGTCTGTCGCGCTTCCGAAAATATCTTTATTGGGTCAGGTCTACAATATGCAGGTTACTATGCTGGACTACTGGAAGCAAGTAGACGGAGGGCGTGGACCTACAACGGGCGGAGGTGACGGAGCGGTAAGAAGAAACTTAGAAAAGTGGTTAAGCTATCAAAGCGTTCAGGCTAAAATAGGTAGCCCAAAAAGTAGCAAAGGAACAAGGACCGCGAAGAAAAGCACGGGCGAAGGGTGGACGGCTACACGAATAAAACAAGCCGCTTTTTTTATGGCTCGAAACATTCACGAAAACGGAACTAAGCCTAAGCCCTTTTTAAGCGAAGCAGCGGCAGAGATGCGGCCTAAATTAATACCTGCAATTACCAAAGCAGTAAAGCAGGACATCATATATACGATTGACGAAATAGAAAAAGCACTTAAAAAGTAATGGCAATTATCACTTATGACCAACCCGAAGCGTATCAGTTAGCCTATAATGATAACGTCTTTGTCTTCAGGTCCGCACAACCCACCCCGACTAAACGCTTTAAGGTTAGCGTCCTACCTAACGGCTCCCTAACTCCAGTAGCTACGGTTAGAGTTTACCCTACACCTTCAGAGTTCGGAGGTGACCACCGGGCTTACGTTGACGTTTCCAGAATACTACAAAGCAAGTTAGGCCACGACATAAGCATACCAACGGCTAACCACTTAGGCTTCTTACCTAACACAAATAGCCACTACGAATACGCTTTACTTGTTCAAGAAGAAGACGTTAATAGTAGTGGAGCTTACGAAGTCTTAGGGCTTGGTCAATTTTACGAAGTTAAAAGCGTATGGAACGGGGTCCAAAATAACATAGACTGGCTGGACTTCACGCCTTCAGATTATCTAATGGACACGGGCGCAGGTAATCACAAGTTCCTAACAGACGGCCCAACGGTAACAGACACCAGAGACGTAAGCGCTAACCAGTCTGCAAGTCTTTACTTTATCGGAACAGAAGATAACGCCCCACAAGGGTACTATCTTACCACCTATTCAGACTTTAACGCTGGGGGTAGTCAACTAAGTAATATCTTAGTAAGCAACCCTTACGCAGCCGCTATGAGTGCAGGATATACTAAGCGGTTTTTAAGGGTGCCAGTAGGTACTTACGACATACCTTTAACGAATCCTACTCAGTATTCAAGTGGTAGCCCTGCGACCGTCTTAAACAACGTTAAAAGCTACTCTATAAGGCTCTGGGACAATAGCGCAAACCCGATAAGTGAAATAGTCACCTTTAACATAGATAGGAACTGTTCTAAATATACACCCGTTCGGCTTCATTGGATGAATAGATTAGGCGGCTTTGATGCTTTCAACTTTGACTTAAAGAGCGAAGAAAGTACTAACGTGGCCCGTAAGCAATACGACCAACAAGCGCACACCTTTACGGGTACGGCTTGGGACTACACTAAGGCCAGTAGAGGGCGCACCCAATACGACACGCAGTTAAGTAGTATGCTAAAGGTTAACACTAACTACCTAACTGAAGCTGAATCCGTTTGGATGGAAAGCCTATTTACTTCGCCAGAAGTCTACCAAGAGGTTAACAATGAACTGGTAGCGGTTAATATAGACGGTAGGTCTATCCAGAAGAAAACCAGCCTTAATGATAAGCTAATGCAGTACACTTTTAAGCTGGAGTATTCACTAAAAAATAAGCGTCAACGTGGCTGAGGTTTACATAGAGGGTAAGAAGTTAGACGTATTTCAGGGCTTTAAGTTCTCGTTTAACTATTCGATAGCTGACATTAGACACCCTGAAAAAAGAAGCACCACTTACAGTAAAACTATCCAATGTCCCGGCACGCAGACTAACGACGAAATATTTGGGCAGATATACGACTTTAATATAGCTAACGGCTACGATGAAACGGAGCCTAATATAGACGTAAACTTTAACCCCAATAAGAAAGCCGAAGCAAGCGTACAAGCTGACGGGGTAGAGGTTATGCGTGGCAGTATTCAGCTCCGAAAGATTAAGCGTAAGAAAAGCGATTATATCTATGAAGTAGTTTTTGTAGGTCGTTTAGTTGACATCTTCGGGGTGTTAGGAGATAAGCAGTTAAGCGGCTTAGATAACGAGGGTGTCAGGTTTATAGACTTTTCAGACTTGAACCACGTTTATAGCTATTCTAACCAAGTTGCAAGCTGGACGGCTCCTTTCGGCTCTGGCTACGTTTACCCCATGTTAGACTATGGTAAGCAAGTAAATTATACTTCAGAAGGTTTAAGAATTTATAGTGTAGAGGAGTTTAAGCCAGCCACTTACTTAAAGGACATCTTAGATAGAATCTTTGCTTTTGCAGGGTTTAGCTATTCAAGTTCTTTTCTTTCTTCTGCTTTCTTCAAACGGTTAATAGTTCCTTTTTCTAAACAATTAGAACTTGGCGAAACTGAAACGACAAGTAGAAAGTTTAAAGCGGTCAAGTCTATTGACCAAATAATGCACCGCTTGGCAACTACTTCACCTCAAACTTTTGGTAATGAACAGCTATTTGTTAATTGGGGTGTAATGGCTAAAGTCTGTTTTGAAGATGACAGTATTTTAGGCTTTGATAATAATGACAATTTTAGAATATTATCTACACCTACCTTTTTATATAACTACAACGCAGAAAACAACTACATATTTCTTAGTCAAGGTATAAGGTCTGACGTTTTTAGGTCGTCTTTAGATTTAAAAATAACAAAAAACCACGCATTAGGCCGAAGCATTTATAGAGGCACCGCGCAAATAATATACAAAAATGATTCCTCACAGTCCGAAGAAGTAATAGGTGAAACCGCTTGGAGTTGGGACTTAGACGCTTTAAGTATTGGTTCTTCGGCTTTTCAAACTATTCTAATAGAGGGCAGCACTTCAGATAACACCTTTGGGCGTTCATTTAATAATGACCAAGTCTACGTAAGACTGGTAGCTAACGACATAGACGAAGGCTTTACGCCTGATTTTAGAAACACTATAAGTGGTACTTTCTGGCTGGACTATCGAATAACAGGCGGCTATCTTGAGAATGAACCAATAGTAACGGACTTCTATGAAGGTAGTACGGTTAGTTTTAACGACATAGCTCCAGAGGTGGGTATGTCGGACCTACTTCTTTCGGTTATTAATATGTTTAACCTTTACGTCTTACCAGACCCCGACAATGATAAGAACCTACTAATCGAAACAAGAGACGACTTCTACGAGGCTGGAAGCGTTAAAGATTGGACGCACAAAGTAGACCACTCTAAGGAGCTTACGTTAGAACCTCTGGCACTATTAACGGCTAACGAATACGAATACACTTACACCGAAGACGAAGACTACTATAACGAACGCTACCAAGATAGCCACGGCCACGCATACGGACGGGCGCGAATAGATATAGACAACGACTTTCTGAATAATACTAACACCACCGAAGTAGTCTTTAGTCCTACCCCATTAGTAAATGACAATCCAAGTAACAGAATAATAGGTAAGATTTACGATAGCGATATAGAGGAGGGCGCACAACCTACGGACCACAATACAAGAGTGCTTTATTATGGGGGGTTATTAGATTCTAACCCCGGCTGGATTCACGCAGAGGCTTTTACGTGGCACTACCCATTACAATACCCTTACGCTGGACACCTTACCCACCCGTTAGCCCCTGCACAGGATATAAACTTTGGAGTACCTAACGAACTATTCTACTCGCAGAACAGTTACACGGGGACGCTACTATATACTAACGACAATCTATTTAACAGATACCACCGAAGGGGGCTTTTAGAAGCCACGAATAAGGATAGCAAAATGTTAACGGCTTACCTTTATTTGGAGCCTTTAGATATTCATAAGCTGGACTTTCGCGACCAAATAGTTATAGATAACTCCTACTGGCGTATCAATAGAATAATGGACTACAACCCTTTTAGCGAGGGTCTAACTAAGGTAGAGCTTATTAAGGTCATAACTAAGGAGCCGCTTAAAGTAGAGACGTTTAACGTAGGCTCTGGAGGCACCACGGGGACGGCTGGAAACATAGAGAAGAAGCCTATCAATAGACGGTCCTTAAAGAATGGTAATAGCCTACCCTTATTTGGTGGGGTGGTTCGGGGTACTGACAATAGAATAGAAGACGGGGTAACCTCGTTTATGGTTCAGGGCAACCGTAACAGAATTAAGAAAGGGTCTGAAGACATTACCATAAGCGGAGACGACAACACCGTAGAAGGTGGGTTAAGAGGTGTTAGGCTTATTAACACGAACGGGGTAACTGTAACGGAGTCAAACGTAACCTTTGTTAACAACCGTCAGCAGGAATCTTCGGAGGTATTAGACGGAGGCTTAGACACCGTTAGACGTATCGGAGGCGGTAGTAATATCTTCACGGTAGACGGAGGACTTAATATAGTACAGGCACAATTTTCAGAAACATCTATTTACATAGTAGAAGGAGGACAAGACTAATGGCAACACAGGACAGCAGAATAAGATTAAAAAGAAGCACGGTAACGGGCGCAGCTCCAACCGTAGCACCAAGCACAGACCACACAGACGGAACGTGGTCAGTTAATGACGTTTACATAGGTGAACTCTATCTAAACGACACAGACCAAAGGCTATTTGTTAGAAGCTCTGGGGGTATCTTAGAGATAGCGACCGGGGGCGGTGAGATAAAACAGGCGCAGGTAACGCTAACGACCGCGCAAGTCTTAGCCTTGAACTCTACACCGATTACAATAGTAGCAGGAATAACAGGTAAAGAGATACAGGTAGTAAGTGCTTCGGCACACCTCAAGTACAATTCTGCTACCTATGCCACGAATGTAGACTTAGTTCTCAAGGCCGCCAGCTCAGGGGCTGTAGTCTATCAGGCTCAAATAGAAATCGATGAAACAACTGACACATTAGGCACTTTTAGACTTATTGGACAAACGAGCAGCATAGTTACAGGAGATGCTTTAAAGGCTTTTGTGTTAACAGGTAACCCAACCACAGGAGATAGTGATATTGTAGTAGACGTTCTTTACAGAATAACAGACCTTCCATAATGGCAGACAATACAGTAGCAATAGATATAGAGGTTAAGGTAGGTGACCTCGAAGGCAGACTAAATAAGATAGAGGCCAGTTTAGGCGGTATAGCTAAGAACGGTAAGAAGGTAGGGGACGAAGTAGCGGGGGGTTTTGATGCAGCCGAAAAAGGAGCAAAAGCCGCAAGCGAAGGAACTAAAAGTTTTGGCGGTTCTATTGGTACTGTTCTCAAGTCTTTAGGTCTTATAGCGATTGCGGCAGAGGTCTTTATGTTTATTAAAGACTTATTAATGAAGAACCAAAAGGTAGTAGACGCGCTCGGTATTGCGTTTAAAGCTATTGAGGTTCTTTTTGGTCTGCTGACCGATGCGCTGAAACCTTTAGGTAAGACTTTAAAAAGTGCGTTTGAAGACCCACAACAAGCGTTAAAAGACCTTTGGGAAGCAATTAAGACAAACTTCTTAAACAGAATTAAAGGTATAGCGGTAGCGGCTGAAGGTGTGGGTAAGGTTATAGAGGGGGCGTTCTCTATGGACTGGGACAAGGCCAAAGAAGGGATGCAGCAATACGGTCAAGCCCTTATACAAATTTCGTCTGGTCTGGATATAGAACAACAAAACAACTTCGTAAACGGTATAGTAGACGCAGGGACCGAAGCACTCAACACGGCTAAAAGAATACAAGAGCTTACAAACGCGGTTAAGTTAGCCGAAGCCCAACAAGGGCTTTTAATGCTGGAGTATCAAAGGGACGCAGAACTACAAAGACAGATAAGGGATGACATAAGCCTAACAATAGGAGAACGTCAGGAGGCTAACGCTAAACTGGGTACTATATTAGATGAACAGTCCGCGAAGGAATTAGAGCTATCTAACCAAAGGCTCGAACTGGCTTTAATGGAGCAGTCTATTAATAAGGGTTCCATAGACGCGGAGGTAGAGGTAATAAACGCCAGAAAAGAAATAGCAGACGTTAACGAAAGAATTACAGGCCAAAGGTCCGAACAGTTAACCAATGAAAACGGGTTAATTCAGGAGAACATAGATAAGATTAAAGAACAGGCAACCGTAGACGCAGAAGCGGCAGCACTTAAAGCCGCAAGGGTTCTTGAGTTAGAGCAACAATTAGCAGACAGTAGAATAGCGTTAATCCAGAATGAAGAGTTAAGACGGATATTAGAAGTAGAAGCCAGACGCGACCGATTAATAGAAGAGATAACAGAAGATGACGCGGTAGCCAGAGAGCTTAAAGAGAACCTTAGACAATTAGCACAGGCAGAACTAAACGCAATAGAGGACGAAAGTTTAGCCAAAGAATTAGCGCGACTTGAAGAAGCGAATAAGAAGAAAAAGAAAATTGAGGACCAAGGCGTTAAGGACGTTAAAGAAGCCGAAGCCGCAAAGCAAGCCCTAAGAGGGGCAAGTTTTGACGCTGCCAGCGGTTTAGTTTCTTCACTCGGTCAGTTAGTAGCCGCAAGCGGTGAACAATCAAAAGGAGCCGTAGCACTTCAGAAGACCATAGCCGTAGCAGGAATAGCAATAGACACGGCTAAGGCGGTAGTAGGTGCAATAGCACAAGCTCAAAGCGTACCTTACCCCGGTAACTTAATTGCAATGGCTACGGGTGTGGCAGCGGTGGTGGCTGGTATTGCTTCGGCAGTAGCTACATTAAACTCTTCTTCTATGCCCGGTCCTTCAGCAGCCCCACCGCCTTCGGCTTCTTCTGCTATGGCTTCAGCAAGCGCCCCAAGTATAGAACAAGTTAACACTAACTCAACCGATTTAGCAGGAGCGCAAGGCGCACAATTAGCCCCGATTCAGGCTTTCGTTATTGAGACAGAGATGACGGGCAACCAACAAAACATATCACAAATTGAAAACCAAGTAACCTTTGGAATTGATGGATAAGAAACTACCAGTAATTTACCTGACAATAGATGATAACGAAGACGCTGGAGTGTCTGAAATCGCCTTAGTAGATAGCCCTGCGATTGAACGCGAATGGATGGCTTTTAATAAGAAGAAGGCTTACCGTTTTGAAGTGACAAGCGAAGAAAAGAGGGTGGTAAGTGGTCCGCTTATGGTAGCTGGTTTGCCTATCTACCGAAGGGACGAAGACGAAAAGGAATATTACGTAGTCTTTGACTCCGATACTATTAGAAAAATAGTCTATAAGTATATGAAAGAAGGACGGACCAATAGCGTTAACGAAATGCACGAAACGGCTTTGGAAGGGGTCTTTATGTTTGAGTCCTTTATAATAGACGAAAGCAAGCCAACACCTAAAGGCTTTTCAGAACTTCCAGAGGGTAGTTGGTTTGGTTCTTTCAGGGTCGAAAATGACGACGTATGGCAGCAAGTAAAAGACGGGGACTTTAAAGGGTTTTCCGTAGAAGGCTTGTTTAGCGAAGACCGGGAGCTTACAATAGACCGCGAAATTATCGAAGAGATAACAACGAGCTTAAAGGGTTAAGTGGCACAGTTAGGGTATTAGTCTATTTAAGGCTAAAGACTTTATCTATGAACATCTCTGAGCTTGTAGGGGCTAAACTCCCTGAGATTAAAAAACTTCTCTTTTCTGAGAACGAAACACCTGAAGTAACTACCGAAGCGTTTGAGGACGCGAAGTTAGTAGACGGGTCAATAGTAAGAATAGAACCAGCCGTAGAAGTTGGGGCTACCGTTGTGGTAATTGGTGAAGACGGTGAAACCGTACCAGCACCAGACGCAGCCCACGAATTAGAAAGCGGTGTAATTATCCGAACTGAAGGCGGTGTAGTTGTAGAGGTTCTTGAGCCTGAAGCAGCACCAGAAGAAGAAGCACCAGAAGAAGTAGAAGAAGAAATGGCAGAAGTGCCAGCCTTTGACGCGGACGCTTTTAAAGAAGACATCTTAGGCGCAGTTTCTAACCTTATTAAGTCTGAAATTGACGCAGCGGCTTTCGCTTCTGCTAAGAAGGTAGACGAAGTAACTGAAGCAGTTAGCTTAGTAACTGATATTATGGAGAAAATGGCATCCACTCCAAAGGAGGCACCAACTAAGAAAGTATCTAACCCATTTAATAAGGGTGTAGACTATACAGACCTTGCCGCTAAGATTAGCGCAGTAATGAAAGAACAAAATAATTAATTCACTTAATAAACTTTTTACAAAATGGCTTTAGATTTAACTGGGCTAACCGCCTATATTGATGAGCAGAATTTCCCAATGGTCACTAAGGCCCTTATCGGTGGTCGTACTGCTTCTATGCTTACCCCTCAAATGGGCGTAGCTGGAAAAACGAAGATTAATCTACTTGACGTGGACGTTAATATGCAGGACGGTTCAGGTTGCGCTTGGAACGCAAGCGGTAACGTAGACCTTACACAAAGAGAGATTGACGCAAAGCAAGTTAAAATCAACTTGGAGCTTTGTCCTAAAGACCTACAAGGTTTTTACTGGAGAACTCAAATGGCAGCAGGAACGCACCAAGATTCTATACCTTTCGAGGAGCAGTTTTCTAACTACTTGGTAGAAAAAGTACAGGACGAAATCGAAAAGGTAATCTGGAACGGTGACGCACAGACACCAGCAGCAGGAAACTTAGGTATGTTTGACGGGCTTGTTATGCCACGCGCACTTTATACTGATTGCAACTTAGGGACTGGTTCTTTTCCAACTCCTTTAACTACGGCAGTTACTATTTCTAACGTACTTGAGGCAATCGAAAGAATCTACGTAGAGACACCAAGCGCAGCAGTAGCACAGGGAGACTTTAAAATCTTCATGGGTACGGACAAGTTTAGAGTACTTGCAGCCGCTTTGATGAACGGTAACGGGCTTTCTTCTGCTGGAGGACAGCTTAACAACTACACAAGCGACTTTGACCCACTAAGATTAATATTCCCCGGCACTAACATCGAGGTAGTAGGAGTAGGCGGTTTGGATGGCTTCAATGACATCTACGGAATGTCTATGGCTAACGCCTTTTTGGGAGTCAATTTGTCTGAAGATTCAAGTAAAATTGAAAGCTGGTACTCTCAAGACGACCGTGTCTTCCGTGTTGCAATGGAATTCACTATGGGAGTTCAGGTGGCAGTACCCGCCAATGTTGGTAAAGTAATTGTAGCATAATTTAACGGGGCGGCTTAACGGTCGCCCCTTCACCACCTAAAAGAATATAAATGAGTTGTGCATTAACACAAGGTTTTACACTTGACTGTAAAGACGCTATCGGTGGTATTAAGTCCGTTAGACTCGCTACCCTTTCAGACTACGAAGGACTCGCGCCTACCGTAGCCGCTGGAGACATTACCGCTTTTGGTTCTGCTTCTACGGTATTCTACAAATACGAGCAGCTAAAAGAGACTTCGGCACTTACCGAAACTATTAACGCTTCTACTAATGGGTCTGTATATTATACCCCAGAAGTAACCGTAGTGCTTTCTAAGTTGGCTACTACTAAGCGAAATGAAATTAAGCTATTGGCTCAGAACAGACTTGTAGCTATTATCGAAACCAATGACGAAACACCACATTTCTTTGTGTGTGGAGTATCCACGGGCTTAGAGGTGTCGGCTGGCACTTCAGCAACGGGTACGGCTTACGCTGACCTACAAGGTTACACGCTTACCTTCTCAGGAATGGAGGCTGCACCAATGCTAAAGATTGAGCCTGCAAGTGGCAGTTACGAAGCAATGTTAGCGACTGTTACAAACTAAAAGACTTTCTTCATAGTTATAGTTAGGGCTGCCGAAGGGTGGCCCTTTCTTTTTGGCACAATTTCACCGCTTTTCTATTTAATAAAAAAGACACCTAATGGCCTCAACAATCACAGCAGCTACCGCGACTGTAACCATAACCGAAAGCATTACCCTAAATGGGGTAGACCAAGGCGGAAGTAACACGCTATCCATCGCAAACGTAAACGAAAGCGATAGACGAATAGCTACCGCGCTTAGTTCAGGAGAACAGACAATAGCCACTTTTGGTACTGCCGTAGCTTCTGGGCAATACATAAGAGCTAACGTTAGATACTTCCGTATAACAAACTTAGACGACACTAACTTTATTAGAGTTAGAGTTAAGAAGAATAGCGCAGAATCAGCAGACTTTAAAGTATTGTCTGGCTCCTCTTTTATTCTTACGAGTGGTTCAATGGACGTTGACGGCTCCGCTGGTTCTTTTTCTGCTTTCGTAGATATTGATACGGTAGCCGTACAGGCAGACACCGCAAGCGTAGACGTAGAGATTTGCGTTTTGTCGGTGTGATAAACATCTTACGAAATAGCGCGAATACCGTAGCGGTAACGTTAACCGAAAGGGGAACGGCTACTTATTACCTTTTCGAGTTCAGAAGCGACACGACGGAGACAGTAGTTTACTGTATAGCTCAGGATTCAAGTAGCTTTCCTAACCGCTTTAATAAGTTTACCATTACAGAAGTAGGCGCAGGAACTGCGACCCCTGCAAGTGGTGAGGTTAAGTTAGAAAATGACGGACAATGGAGGTACTATATTTACGCGAATACTTCCAGCTCTAACGTTGACCCCACCGGGCTACTAATGTTAGAGGAGGGAATAGTTAAAGTAACGGGAACTACAACACCAGTAACTACCTACTCAGGTGGTAACTCAACTTACGTAGTCTATGGAGAATAAATTAAGTATTGTAAACTTTGGCGCTCAGAAAGTGCCAGACTTTAAAGAAGTAAGAGGTAAAGACTGGATTCAGTTTGGTACAGAAGGCGAATGGAAAAACCGCTACCCTGAATACCTTTTAGACCTTTATCGTAGAAGTGCAAAGCATCACGCTATTGTAAACTCCAAAAAAGACTATGTCGTAGGTCAGGGGTGGACCGTAGACGGTGAAGGGCTTAACACCTTTCAGTTAGGCAAATTAGAGCAGTTTGTTAGGCACCCTAACCAGTACGAGAAGTTAGACGACATCTTAGAAAAGGTAGCTTTAGATTATGAGCTTTACAATGGCTTTGCTCTGGAAGTAGTCTACGACCAACTAAACGAAAAGATAGCCGCGATATATCACGCAGACTTCGCAAGGTATAGAAGTAACGAAGACGGCACTTGTTACTATTATTCTGAAGACTGGAGTAAGCACAACCCCGAAGTAGAGAAGATAGAGGCTTTTAACTGGCAGAATCCAGAAGGCAAACAGTTACTTTATGTAAAGGGTTATAGTCCAGACTGCAAATACTACCCACTACCTACTTACTTAGGTTCTACCGCTTACGTTGAATTGGACGTAGAAATAGCAAACTTTCACTTAAATAGCGTTAAGAATAACTTTGTAGGCGGTACTATTGTTTCGTTCTACAATGGCGAACCAACGCCCGAAGAACAAGAGGAGATTGAACGCCAAATAAAGCAGAAGTTCACCGGGACAGATAACGCTAACTCTGTGATTCTAAACTTTGCAGACAGTAGAGACAGAGGCGTAGACATTCAGCAGCTTAACGGTAACGACTTCGACAAACGCTTTGAGATTCTAAACAAAACGGTACAACGCGAAATATACGCAGGACACCAAGTTACCGACCCTGCACTATTTGGAATTAAGGAGGACGGTATTTTTACAAGTAGAAACCAGTTAGTAGATAGCTTTGAGTTATTCCAGAACACCTATGTAAACAACCGTCAACAGTTTATCGAAAGGGTATTTAACGAGCTGGCAGCTTTGCAAGGCTTTGAAGGTAGGTTAGTAATTAAAGACACCGAACCAATTAGTATTCAGTTCTCAGAGTCTACGGTAGTTTCTGTAATGACTCAAAACGAGATACGCGAAAAGATAGGTCTGGAGCCTTTAGAAGAAGAAGACGAAGTAATAGCCGAAGAACTACGGGCTACTTGTTGCAGTTCGCAGGACGGAGAAGAAGACTACTTAAAGTATCTACTTGCTTCAGCAGAAGCAGGGTATAACGTACAGGGTATGTCTAAGCGTTTCGACTTTGACGCTGACTTTGAAAAAGCAAAGTTTAACGAAGACTTAGCGCGAAAGTATTGGTTTGCAGAAATTGACCCTATTGATACGGCTATACTTGACATCTTAGTAAAGGCACCGTCTACTCCATTTATTGCAATAGCCGATAGTCTAAAGATTAGCTTAGAAAGACTAATGTTAGGGCTTCAAATGCTTAACGAGAGCAACGCAATAAACATATTGATAAAAGACGTAGCCGATAGCAGCCAAAGGGTCGTAGAGGTCACCAAAAAGGGTAAGGACTTAATCAAAGAGATACCACCAATTAAGGAGGAGTTTAAGATTAGGTACGTTTATGCAAAGCGTCCAGAGGCTAAAGGTCCATCTATACTACCAAACGACCGTACGCGCGAATTTTGCAGCACACTTGTTAACGCTTCAGCTACTGAAGACAACGTAGAGGGCGGTCAGACTTGGAGCCTTCGCGAGATTATGGCAATGGACCTAAAGACTGGTCGTAATGTATGGCAGCGAGGCGGTGGCTACTGGGGTGATTCTTACCATTGTCGCCACGAATGGAGGCGTGTACTTGTAACAGTTAAAAGATAATGGCAAACGTTCTATTCATATCGGAAAACTTCTTAAAGGATAATACCCTTTTACACGAAAATATAGACTTTAAGTACTTGCGCCCGGTCGTTATTCTTTGTCAGGACATACATATACAGTCAAAACTTGGCGGTACAATGTATGACGAACTAAAGACGCAGATTACGGCAGGAACTTTAACGGCTGCTAACACCACCTTATTAGTTGACTACGTGCAGCCAGCTTTACTATACTGGACACAGGCAGAAGCACCTACCGCTATTAGTTACAAGTTCCTTAATAAAGGGATGCACCAGCAAAGCTCTGAGAACAGTTCTAACGCTTCACTTGACGAAATAAACTTTATATCTCAGAAGTATAAAGATAAGGCGGAGTGGTACACGGAAAGACTGGTAAGGTTTCTACTTGAGAACTCCAGCGACTATGCAGCTTACAGGAACCCAGACGGAGGCTTAGATACAATCCAACCAGATACGGAGACTTTTACTACTGGAATGTTTTTAGGCCGAAGAAAAAAGATTACTTCATTAGAAGATAAATATGAGCAAAGGCGTTAACCGAAAGAACTTAGAGAAGCTAAAGAAGTATGTACACGCTAAACGAAATATTCCAATTAATCGAGGACGAAGCCACGGCACACCTTCAGGTGAAGCAGTACGGGCAGGGGGACGTGTGGGAGATTAACCCGAAGGAATTAGACTACGCGGTACTCTGGGCAATAGAAGATAGTGTAAACCTTTCAGACAGGACGCTAACCTATAACATACGCATATTGTGTATGGACCGCGTGCTACCCGGTGAAGAAAACGAAGACGAAGTATTAAGCGATACGTTAAGCGTATTACTGGACTTTGTGGCTTACTTTCGCCAATTACATACAGACGTAGACATACAAAGAAGCGTCTCTATTAACCCGTTTACAGAAAGGTTTGACGACAAGGTAAGCGGTCACTCTATGGTCTTAAATATAACTCAACCCTACGCTTACAATAAGTGCCAAATACCAACTTAAAATGACTGACGGACAAAAAATAATAGGAGCCAGAGGCTCTAAACTACTAACGGGAACTGGGGCGCACGCTTCACTCACGGGCTACGCGATTCAAGCAGCCGAAGACACGGTTTTTACTGTGTTCAAAGTTGGAGGGGTTGACTCTTTAACTGCCTATGGACTTAACGCAAGTGCTACGCTAAAGGCTGGAGCTTTGTTGACGGTTCCTTCGGGTTCTGTGATTACAGACATAACTATGTCCAGCGGCTCTTTAGTAATCTATAACGTTTAAGCTATGCCAGCAATAGGAATAGGAGGAGGGTGTAGAGGTAGCGGAGGTGGCGGAGGTGCTACTGCTGGATATGTGCGACCTACAAGCTGGCTTACAATGCCTTCACTCTCAGACGGTGACGATAAGATTGTTTTACTTGTCGCTGTATGGGAGAATGCAAGCAACTTTATAGCACTCAAAGCCTCCACAAGTTCGGGGACTTATACTATTAATTGGGGTGACGGAAACACATCATCGGGAATCACAAGTGCTGCTCAATCAGACCACGTATTGGATTACTCAGGTCTGTCAGCAGACACATCGGCTTATGGGTATCGTCAATCAATTGTGACCATTACCGCAGACTCAGGTAATTTAACGGTGTTCAATTTAAATGTCAGACATGGTTCGGGAACGAATGATTATGCGACAGGTGCTTTAGAGTGCAATATTGCAAGCCAGTCAATTACCGATTTGGGGGATATGTTTCGTTCTAATAATGAACAAAAGCATCCGTGGCTTGAAAGGTTTGAATATATCGGAACGTGTAACGTCACAGATTGGGCGTATGCGTTTTATGGTTCAGGCATACAATATTTTAAAGCGACTGCGCCAAATGCGACTGATGCGAGGTTTCTTTTTTATTCATGTTCAATAAGATACTTGCACGGAAAGTTGGGTTCGGGTTCATGTAATGCTCAAACTATGCTTAAGCACGCGACCAATATTAATGAAATTCCATCAACTTGGGATTTAACAGGATTTAGCGACATAGGTTATATGATTAGTTATTCCTCTTTAGGCACATTTGGAACGGTTGATAATCCAATTGCATTACCCGACAATAAAGATGCCTTACAATTTGCGAGACAAACGAACACTCTGCGCGAAGTAAATATTGCATCGGGATATTTTAAAGGTAATATGCAACTTTTGTTTTATCAATCTAAAAATCTTACAGCAGTTCGTGGATTAAACGGAACAGCTATTACATCTCTCAGCAATGCATTTTATCAGGTGTATTCGCTACAAACATTAGATTCGTCAAACATCACCGTATCATTTGATTTGTCAGATTGCAATTTTGCCACTCAAGGATTGGTTGATATATTTAATGATTTGGCAAGCGCAACTGCCACTATTACAGTGACAAATAACCCTGGAACAGCAGGACTTTCAGCAGCAAATTTACTAATCGCCACCAACAAAGGTTGGACAGTAACTACTTGATATGAGTTTAAAGATACCAACGCAACCTGCATTTTACAAGCAGACAATGAAGCCTGAAGAATACTGGGCAGTAGGACTTCATAAGGTAATCAATAGCAAGTATGAATTGCTTATTGAAGATCATGAAGAATACGACTACCCCGTAGATGGATGGAACTATTATGCTACTCCTCCTCAAGCGTACCTTGATTGGGTAGAAGCTAACACGCCTGTTGACCCTCCAATTTCCGAATGATATGGAGGCGATACTTGAAGCGTTAGCGAGTTATGGAATCGCGGGAATATTCCTTGCGGTATTAGTCTACTATCTCAATAAGTTAACCGACATTCACCGCGAAGAAAGAAAGGAGTGGAACGAGGCTAATAACGAACACGTAGATAAGTTTGCTAACGTGATTAATGACAATACGAAAGCGTTAACCGAAATGCGTGGAGAGATACGCGAGAACAAATGTAAGGTTAAGTAATGGCGAAGAAGAAAGAAAACCAAGCAGTTAAGTTGATTAAGAAGTGGGAGGGCTTTATGCCAGCCCCTTATCTTTGTCCTGCTGGGGTGCCTACCATTGGCTACGGTAATACAATGTATGAGAACGGCGACCGGGTAGCAATGGAAGACTGCACGGTAGACAGAAAAAGAGCCGAAGAAATACTACTGAATTTTGTAAAGAAGGTAGAAGCTCAGGTACTGGAAGTGGTAGACGTTAAGTTAAAGTCTTACCAGTTAGCCGCCTTAACTTCTTTTACCTATAACGTAGGTATCGGTAACTTAATGAAGTCTACCCTACTTATTAAGGTCAATAATTGCGTAGAGGACCAGAACATCCCAGACGAATTTAGACGCTGGAATAAAAGCAAGGGCAAAGTATTAGCAGGGCTTACGGCCCGTAGAGAAGATGAAGCAGCTATTTGGCTTGGCGAAGTGTGAACTTATCCTACTGCTAACCGTTGGGCTTTGCCTTGTGGTAATAATAGCGGTAGGTGGTAGGCTTTGCTATACTCAGGAGGTAGGCTTAGTTCAGGCCGAAAGAATAAGGGTTAGTAAAGCAAAGATAGAAGCCTACGAATTAGACATAAAAGGACTACAAAGAAAAGTCGTTAACTTACAAGCCGAAAACTGCCAACTTGAAGAACTTAAACAACGGGTCCATGTTCGTACATTGGTTAAGATTGATTCTATTAGTATACTTCCTTTTAATGGCAAGTCTGACTTTTTCGCAGACGAAGCGGCCCGTATTGATACCCTACGCCAGCGATACCTTAGTAGGAATAACTAAGCACCAGTTCGACATAGTGCTATTTTCGTTCTCTTATCTTAGCGAATTACGGCAAACCTCAAAGATTCAATCTAAGCAGCTAACGCGCTTGGATAGTATAGTAAGCCTAAAGGACAAAGAACTAACCTTAGAGCGGCTTAAAATAGCCCAGAAAGATAGCATAGAGCTTAATCTTACAGAGGTCATAGAGTGCCATAAAAAGGCCGCCCGTAAACGGAAACTAAAGAACACTTTTTTACATATAGGTTTAGGCGTGGCAATAGTAGCCGAAGCCGCCTTAATTATTCAACTTGCACGATGACGAAACGAGAAGAGATAGACGTAATACTTGAAGAGAACGCGGTAGACTGTGCTAATACCTACGGGCTTTCGATGACCGAAGAAGATAAGAAAGGTATTAAGGACCGCTGGAGAACAAGGCTTTTAAAGATGCGTAAGATTGACCGTAAATTTTGCGATGACGTGAGGTTTAAGATTAATGAGTGAACAGAGGCCACGGCTTCGCGGCAATAAGTTAGCGGCTTACCAGAACTTAACAAGGGACGAAAGACGTATTCTGGTAATAGGCGACCTCCACGAACCCTTCTGTTTAGACGGTTACTTAGACTTTTGTATAGATACCTACCAAAGACACAACTGTAACCAAGTAGTCTTTATTGGTGACGTTATAGACTCGCATTACTCCAGCTTTCACGAGGCAGACCCTGACGGGTACGGGGGTGGTGACGAATTAGAGCTTGCAATAGACAGACTTCAAAGGTGGGTAGAAGTATTCCCGGTGGCAGACGTGACAATAGGAAACCACGATAGGATAATAAGTAGAAAAGCGTTTAGCGGAGGCATACCTAAAGCGTGGATTAAGACTTTTAACGAAGTCCTGAAGGCTCCAACGTGGAACTTTATAGATAGGGTGGTTTACGATGGTGTGCAGTATGTACACGGTGAGGGTGGAACGGCTCGAACTAAATGTAGGGCAGATATGCAGTCAACTGTGCAGGGCCATTTACATACCCAATGTTATACGGAGTGGTATGTAGGCCAGAACTTTAAAGTGTTTGGTTCTCAGATAGGGTGCGGTATAGACTTTGACCGCTACGCCTTCGCCTATGCTAAACGTGGAAAGAAACCAGCAATAGGCTGCGCGGTAGTTATCGGAGGTCACACCTGCATTAATGAGTTAATGGAGCTATGAACCTTTTAATAGTTCTGGTAATGATTCTAATGATGCTTCAGCTTGTAATAATTGCAGGGCTTTTCTATCTTCTTTACTTGGTCCGTAGAATTGAGGACACTCAGGACGTTATTTTTAACGCAGCGGCTAACTGTGAAGAGTTCTTTAGCGCTAACGCTGACGGCTACTCTTTTTCAGCTAATTAAAAAACTTCTTTCTTTTTGTTGCCACGTCAAAACTTTAGTATATATTTGTCGCTATAACCAAAACGGATATAATGACAGACAAACAAGTACAACGCATTAAAAGCCTTCTACCTTATCAGGGTATAAAGCGAATAGCCGAAGAAACTGGCTACTCCAGAAGCACGGTAATAGACTGCCTGACCACTTACCGCACGGGTCGAAGAATAGACGCGGACAAAATATACACCTGCGCCCATAAACTATTGAAAGAACGCGGTATAATTTACGAGGTATGAAATGGACAGACTTACTACACTACAACAACTGCTTAAAGAGCAGCGAGAATGTATCGAAAGAATCACCGCGATACTTGAAAGACCACGCCAAAAAAGTACTAATGAGCAGCACGACAATAGACCAAGTGCAGACCGGGCTAAAGTATTGTGAGCTTGCTAAAGCTACAGACTTGGAGGAGTATAAACTCTGGAATGATTTTTTTACCATTATAAAAGACTATAAATAATACCTAACTTTAACTAACTATGAAGAACTTATTTAAAGCATTGGCAGCGTTCCAGCAGGAATGCCCGATAATCCACAAAAGTACGCAGGGCTACGGCTACTCTTATGCCGACCTACCTACTATCCTGAAGACTATTAACCCCTTATTAGGTAAGCACGGCTTAGGCTTTACGCAGCCCGTTGACTTGGACACTATCCAGACTATTATTTTCCACGTTGAAAGCGGTGAGCAGTTAACCAGCTCTACCCTTATGCCTTCAGATGTTGAGCTTAAAGGAATGAATAAGTTTCAGGTAGACGGTAGTAAAATTAGCTATTACCGTAGGTACTCCCTCAGTTCGATTTTAGGTTTAGTGACCGATAAAGATACGGATGCAGGAGGTGTGCAAACTAAAGCGAAGCCGAAAGCAAAGCCAGCAAAGAAGACAGAAGAAAAGACAACCCCTAAAGACTTAACGCCTGACATACCAGAATGGAAAGACGCTATAAAGTATCTTAAAGGTGCAGGCAAAATGTCTAAAATTAAGGAGGCGTGGACCTTGACGAAAGAAAACGAATCACTTTTAATGGAGGCCGTACTATAATGGGACGGACAAAAGAACTATTCTTTAACGAACGGGTACGCTACGAGCTACACATAAAGGACTATTACAAAAACTATTCAATAAGAGTGATGGAATTTGAAAATGAAGAGGCTCGAAATGCATACGAGATTAAAATTATGCAAGAAGACGGTGAAAAAATAACAGGCGAAAAACAACTAATAATTAAATAAAATGGAAATCACAGGAACAGTAGTAGAATTTAGTGACCAGTCAGGCGTTAGCAAAGCTGGTAAGGAGTTTAAGAAGTCTCAGTTAGTTATCAAAAACAACGAGGGGTATAATGACGCGGAGAAGTTTATAGCTTTTACGGTCCTCGGAAAGTCAATAGATAACTATGACCACAAAGAAGGCGACTTAATTACAGTCTTTTTTGATATTGAAAGCAGGGAGTATAACGGTAAGTACTACACAGAAGCGAAAGCGTGGCAGTTCAGAAGGACGGCACCCGACACTTTCACCGCTGAGAAGTCCGATAACCCGAAGACTATAAGTCATTCACCTTTCTAATGCTGAAGGGTTACGAAATAACAGAAGACTTAACCACTCACGAACGGGCCGAAGTTCTACCGCTTATAGTGGAAGGGCTTCGGTCTAAGGTGGGAGCCTCAAAGGCGGTAGCTGGTTCTTATATATGCGACACCCTGAACGCTTCAGGAAGGCTAAAGGACTACAAGCTAAACCCCGTTAAGCTCCGTAAGTTAATACAGACTATTCGGCTGGAGTCTATACTATTTGGGGTCTGTTCTTCTTCCAAAGGTTACTACTTAGCCGAAGGTGTGCAGGACTTGAGCGAATGTATAGAAAGTCTAAGCCAAAGAATAAGACAACAACAAAGGGTGGTAGATGCTCTGGACTTTCAAAGAGAAAAGCTAAAGGGCTTAGAGATACTTAAAGGCTTATGAGTAAGATACTGAAGAACTACAAGCGGCAAAAATGCGCGGAGATTCTGGTAGCACTTGAAAAGATAGAAGGACGAATGGAAACTTTTAATAAGCTCAGTAATGGCAAAAAGAAAGCGTAAGCGGTCACAAATAGTTAAGCAGTTAGATAGCGTCTTTAGCCAGTACATTAGACTAAGGTCGGCTAACTTAGACGGCTTTGCAGAGTGCGTTACTTGTGGAAAGGTAGACCATTGGAAAAAGCTACAATGTGGACACTTTATGAGCCGAAGAAAGTACTCTACCCGGTGGACCGCTGAACCTATACCAAACTGCGCCCCCCAATGTATGGCCTGTAATATGTTCGCTCAGGGAGAGCAATATAAGTTTTCTATATACTTAGACCAGACCTACGGAGAAGGTGCTTCAGACACTTTGTTATTAGCTTCTAACCAGATAATTAAGTACTCAGACCAAGACCTTCTGGAAATGATAGACCAATTTAATAGTTTACTGAGTGAACTAAAATAGTATTTTTGTCGTAACCGATGCAGCGGTAATCTTAACGACATTTAAAGCTCTGGCTTAGTAGGTACTGCATTACCGAACGGCTGGAGCTTTTTTTATGATATGGCACGACCTGAAAGAATGAACGTAGATTACTTCCCTCACTACATAGCTGACGGAAAGAAAATGTATATAATAGAAGACCTATACGGTAACGATGGCTACGCTACTTGGTACAAGCTCTTAGAGATATTAGCGAAGACTGATAATCATTGGATAGACTTAGACGATGAAGCTAACCGAATGTATGTTAGTGCTAAGTGCAAAATAGACCAGAAGAAACTACTTGAGATTGTGGAGTCTATTGTAAAGCTCGGAGAGTTTAACCCTGAACTTTGGAAGGAATGTAAGGTAATCTGGAGCGATAAATTTATGGACTCAATACAGGATGCTTACAAGCGTAGGAATAATTACTGTATGACTTTAGAGGGTTTATGTAAACATTTACAGGGTTTAGGTAGGCAGAAACCCACAAAGGAAAGTAAAGGAGATAAAAGTAAAGTAAACCAAACTAAAGAAAAGCAGATACCTGCGTGGGAGGAGTTCAAAGATTATGCTTTAGACAAGGCTTACGAACGGAACTTAGACTTAGACCTTAACCGTGTACACCTGAAGTACGACAGTTGGGTAGAAAACGGCTGGCGAAATGGTAACGGTAAAAAGATAGATGTTTGGAAGTCTACACTTTTGAACACTTTAACCTACCTTCAAAACAAAAAGAAGAAGACAGACCCGATAGCAGCCGCAATGTATAACCTGAATAATAACGTAAATGACGACCTCCCAGAGTTTGAAGTTTAGGCACGGTTCGCTATTCTCTGGTATCGGAGGCTTTGACTTAGCCGCTGAATGGATGGGGTGGACTAATGTTTTCCATTGCGAGCTTAACCCATTTGGCAGAAAAATACTTAAACACCACTTCCCTAATTCTACAAGTTATGAAGACATCACAAAAACAGACTTCTCTATTTACAGAGGAAAGCTGGACGTGCTTACCGGGGGCTTTCCCTGCCAAGACGCAAGTAACGCGAACCAATCAGAGACGCGAGGTAGCGGCTCAGAGGGCGAAAGAACTGGGCTTATATCACATATGCTTAGAGCCATTGACGAAATCAGGCCAAACTATATTGTTGCCGAAAACGTGGCAAACATTCTACAAACGAACGAAGGAAAAGACTTTGGAAGAATCCTCGATAGCGTGGCCGCAATGGGGTATAATGCAGAATGGCGAATTATGCACGCGAGCGAAAAAGGTGCGCCCCATAAAAGGGCGAGGTGCTTCTTGGTTATTTACTCCGACCGCGTCCGACTGCAAGAGGGTCAAACTTTCCTACCCTATGTACAAGAGAAGGTTGAACCGTTCGGCTGGAGCTTTGCCCGAACTACTGTTTCGATTTTTCGGGGCGGTGCGTGGAAAGATAAACCTCCACTTTTACTGTTGGATGATGGGCTACCCAGCGGACTACATCAAGAGGGTATTAAAGCCTACGGAAATTCAATAGTACCGCAATTAGCTTTTGGAATCTTTGAATCTATTGATAACTTACACTATGGAAATGACGAAAAGTAAAGACTACGGTAACGCTCTGGACAAAATAGCCGCCTACATTGGTATGCCACCTTTAGAAACACCGCAAAAGGTTATATTAATCGACTTCTTTAAGAGCGAGTTTAAGACTATTAGAGCTGACGAATTACTTGAAGCGGTTAAAGGTGCCATCTCTGGACGTATTGAACCACCTAAAGACATAAGTAAGATTCAGCGTTTATCTACGGGCTGGTTCGGTTCTATACTTCAGGGCTACAAAAAGAAACGGCAGGAACTAAACGCCCGGCCTGAACCAGTACTACCCGACCACAAAGCCCCGATACTTTCACAGTTCACAGGAGTAGACGGAAAAGAAAGGGCTTACTTTGAACGCTTGGAGGCTTGGTACTTAGAACACGGTAACACCTTACCGCCTTACGGCTGGCCCTATGGTCACGCTCGAAAGTACCTACACCAAAGCGGTAAACTTCTGGTAACGGCTAAAGACAAAGACGAAGTTAATAGGCTGGCACTTGAACACCTCCACACTCTACCAGCTTTCTTTCAGGGCGGCAAGTCCGTCAAACGAAAGGTAGAGCAGACCCACTTAGATAGGGCGGTGATGAAGCTGCACTTAAAGCGACAAACTACGATAGGATGAAAATAACTAACGAGGACAATATGGAGCTAATGGCAAGGTATGAAGATAACTACTTTGACTTGGCTATTGTAGACCCTCCTTATGGAATTGGTGCAGATTTAAATGCACATAAAAATGGCATAAATTGTAAGGCTAATGGATTTTCTGAATATAGAAAAACTGAATGGGATAATGAGATACCTAATAAAGATTATTTTAAAGAGTTATTTAGAGTAAGTAAAAACCACATTATATGGGGAGGCAATTATTTTACTGAGTTTTTACCTCCTAAAATGTGCTGGCTATTATGGGATAAAGGGCAGAGAAATTTCTCTTTTGCAGATGGAGAATTAGCCTGGACATCTTTTAATAAAGCTATTAGAATATTTACAATGCCCAGAGGTACTGCTTTATTTGATGCAAAGAATAACGGAGGTAAAATACATCCTACACAAAAACCAGTTAAATTATACGAATGGCTTTTAATAAACTACGCAAAAAAGGGCGACAAAATATTAGATACTCACTTAGGCTCTGGAAGTATAGCAATAGCCTGTCACAATTTAGGATTTGACCTTACGGCTTGCGAACTTGACGAAGAGTACTACAACGCAGCGTTAAAAAGAATAGACCAACACAAAGCGCAGCAAAGACTATTTTAATGACCGAACTAATTAAAGCCCTTAACTTAACCCCTGAAGACCTGACCAGAAAGACCCGGTCACGCAGGATAGTAGACGCTAAAAAAATGCTTTGCTACTTCTTAGATTTGAAGACAAAAGACTTAGCTAAATTGTGCGGATATAAAGGCACGGCAACCGTGAACTATAACCGTAGGACCATAGAACAAAGATTAGACTCTGGAGACGAAGAAACGCTTAAACTATATAATCAATTACTTAAACTATAACAATGAACACAGAAGAACTTTACAGAACAATTACAGAAGATAACACCGAAACTATTGATAAGCTAAAGGAGGCCGTAATAGATTACGAACTGAAACGCTTTAGAGAAGACGTAATAACGAACCTTGCAACGGTTGACGAACTAATAACCTACGTCTGTAAAAGGCGTGGATTGACAAAGGCGGAGCTTGCGAGTAAGGACCGTAAGAGGGGTAGGGTAGAAGCGCGGCACGTTGTCTGGTATCTCCTGAAGAACAAAACGGTAGCGAACTTCTTAACGCTACAACAGTTAGGCGGTATCTTTAACCGTGACCACACCACCACGCTCTGGGGTATTAAGAAGGTGGAAACGCTAATGACTTACGACCGGGAGCTACGCGAAGAAATTATGTTAGTAGCTAACTACTTCGGAAAGCGTGTACTTTGGGACGTGAATACTAAGACGTTAAGCTATGAGCGAGACTAATGGTAATAGTATTAGACGCTAACGAGGTTAATCTTTGCGAGTACATAGGCCAGCAAAGGTCCACAATTGCAAGAAGTAATAACGTATTTGATGCAAAAATGGGTAGCCAAAATGGAATAGATGCAGACGTTCAAGGGTTCAAAGCTGAATACGCTTTTGCTAAGTGGCGTAATATCTTTCCAGACTTCGGGTTAAGTCCCAGAAGTGGCAGCGCAGACGGAGTAACTAAAAGCGGTTATAGCTACGACATAAAGTCTACACACCATAAAAGCGGCAATCTATTAAGCACCTTAAAAGCAAACCCCGATATAGATATATACGTCTTATCTTATGTAGACGGTAATACCGTGGAGTTTATCGGGTGGGCCTATAAGTCTGAACTGATAAAAGAAGAAAACATAAAAGACTTAGGACACGGCAAAGGCTATTTTTTAAGCCGAAAGAAACTACGGCACTTTGAACTAAAAGAAGATGAGGTTACTTGAGATATGCAACAATAAACAACTAAAAGAGATAGCAGAACAATGGTGTGATTTAGTTGGTGAAGAACCTACTAAGGAAACATTAAATGCTTTTATGATGGGTGCAAAGTTAGCCATATCTAATAATGGATGGATAAACCAAAACAAAGAAAATGAGTAGTGTTCTGAGGATTTTAATTGACGAACTAAATATAAATACATGGAAACTTTAAAAACAATTTGGAACTTATTATTTAATCACAAAACCATATGCGGCAAACAATGGATAGAAGATTCTATGACTGAAAAATATGGTGAAGATTGGTTAGAGCAATGCTTTGAAGGTTTAAAAAATCCAAGTGTAAGAGCAGACTTAAAAAAAACGCTAAAACTTTAGTAGGCTTATTACCTACAACGTATAGTAATATGATTAGTGCGGATTAATAACAACTAAATAAAATAGATATGATAAAAGTAATGAATTTTTTAATTAAGGTAATTGCTACAATGTTAGCAAGTGTGATAGCATTAATTAGTATGCTAATAGGTTTCTTATTGTGGGATAAAAAATTTATGTATGGTGAGTATTATCTTGAATGGATATGGGGAAAGCGAAAGCATTAA
>TARA_R110002110_G_C13469795_1_pt1 | contig 29592 bp, 28 predicted proteins | sample TARA_R110002110 | Tara Oceans TARA_R110002110 (sample SAMEA4397330) | marine metagenome | biome: Polar Biome; feature: [SRF] surface water layer (ENVO:00010504); material: water (ENVO:00002006), including particulate matter (ENVO:01000060) such as... | depth 5 m | reverse complement strand
CGACATCCAGCGGGTGCTCACGGTGCGGGCAAACAGATTCGATAAGATAGAGATGCCCCTGCCGTTGGGTGAGCAATAACTGCAGGTGGTCAATTTTGAACATCCGTGCGTAATCGTCGTGGAGGTTGATGAGCTTTTCCAGGGGGTAGAAACGCATCGTCGACTCTCGTTCGCTAAAACTCTGACATGACGCGGCGGGCTGCGGCGTAAGCCGTCAGCTTCTGCTGTTCGACATCGTGCTCGAGTTGCGGCATGAGCGCTTTCACCGCCGGGTTCCGGGACAGGCGCAGGCGCAGCATTTCGTCAACTAATTGGTGCATCCAGTCGCGATTCTGCCCTGCGCGCTTGCGCTGGAAAGCATCATCTTCCAGCGCCTGAAAGTGGTAATCCACCACCATGCCCCAGACCGAGTCTATATTGATGTTCTTGAGCGCGGAGCAGGTCATGACACGCGGCGTCCAGAAGGTATTCTGGCGTAACAGGTTCATCGCGCTGGTGTATTGCTGCCGCGACAGCGTCGCCAGGGACTCACTGGCACCATCGGCCTTGTTGATGACAAGGGCATCGGCCAGCTCAATAATGCCTTTCTTGATGCCCTGCAGCTCATCACCGCCACCGGGGAGCATCAACACCATGAAGAAATCCACCATCCCGGCCACCTGGTACTCAGATTGGCCCACGCCGACGGTCTCTACCAGGATGACATCGTAGCCGGAGGCTTCACACAGCAGCATGGTCTCTCGGGTCTTTTGTGCAACACCACCGAATGCGCCTTCTGACGGCGACGGGCGAATGAAAGCCTCCTCACGACGCGAGAGATGCTCCATGCGCGTTTTATCACCGAGAATTGAGCCGCCGGCAATTGGCGAACTGGGATCAACGGCCAGCACGGCAACACGCTTGCCCTGCTCTATCAGATACAGTCCGAAGGCCTCAATGAAGGTCGATTTGCCAACGCCGGGCACACCGGTAATGCCAATGCGGATACTGTTGCCGCTATGGGGCAGCACCTGCTCCAGTATTGTCTGTGCCTGTTCCCGGTGAGCATCCAGCTTGCTTTCAACCAGCGTGATAGCCTTCGCGAGTGCACGCCGGTTACCGTCAAGCAGCTTGTCGATATTGAAATCGCTCACCGCATTCGGCCTTTAGCAATCACCCACATCGCTGAACAATTTGAATTCGCTTTGCGCAAGCTCTCGCTGCAGATCACAGTATCAGGCCTGCGCGTCATTCACCGCATTCAATACATCCCGCGCACAAACGGGAATCGGCGTGCCCGGCCCGAAGATACATTTGACGCCGGCCTGGTACAGGTGCTCGTAATCCTGCTTGGGAATTACGCCGCCGGCTATCACGATGATGTCGTCGGCGCCCTGCTTCCTGAGCTCTTCCACCAGCTGGGGTACCAGTGTTTTGTGACCCGCTGCGAGTGAGGACGCGCCGACGACGTGTACATCGTTTTCTATCGCCTGGCGAGCCACTTCCTCGGGCGTGGAAAACATCGGGGACAGATCGATGTCGAAGCCGACATCGGCAAATGCTGTGGCGACGACTTTGGCGCCCCGGTCATGCCCATCCTGGCCCATCTTGCAAACCAGCATGCGCGGACGGCGACCGTGCTGGGCGACAAAGTCATCAATATCCTTGCTGATACCCTGCCAGTTCTCATCTTCCTGAAACGCTGAACCATACACGCCTGATACCGTTTGCGCCTGGGCGTTGAAACGACCGAATTCGCGCTCCAGTGCAAAGGAGATTTCGCCCACGGTGGCACGACGGCGGGTGGCTTCAATCGCCAGCTCAAGCAGGTTGCCCTCACCACTGACGGCTGCTTGATAAAGCGATTCGAGTATTTCCTCTACAGCGGTTTCATCACGATTTTCACGAACGCTGGCCAAACGGTTCAACTGGGATTGACGCACCGCTTCGTTGTCAATCTGCAGAATGTCGACGTCATCTTCGGTTTCCATCTGGTACTTGTTAACGCCGACAATGACGTCTTCGCCACGATCAATGCGGGCCTGCTTGCGTGCCGCGGCCTCTTCGATACGCAGCTTGGGCATCCCGGTTTCAATTGCCTTGGCCATACCCCCGGCAGCCTCGACTTCCTCGATGAGCTCCCATGCCTTGTCAGCCATGTCCTGCGTCAGGCTCTCCATCATGTAGGAACCACCCCAGGGATCGACCACTTTGGTAATACCGGTTTCTTCCTGAATCACCAGTTGGGTGTTTCGTGCGATCCGCGCAGAAAATTCGGTGGGCAGCGCTATCGCTTCGTCCAGCGCGTTGGTGTGCAGGGACTGCGTTCCACCAAACACCGCCGCCATCGCTTCAATCGTGGTGCGCACCACGTTGTTGTAGGGATCCTGTTCCGTCAGAGACCAGCCTGACGTCTGACTGTGTGTGCGCAGCATGGAGCTTTTCGGATTCTGTGGATTAAACTCGCTGACAATACGTGCCCATAACAGACGCGCTGCACGCATTTTGGCAATTTCCATGTAGAAATTCATGCCAATGCCCCAAAAGAAGGACAGGCGCGGCGCAAAATCGTCAATGCCCAGCCCGGCATCAATCGCAGTGCGGATATACTCTTTGCCGTCAGCCAGCGTGTAGGCCAGCTCCAGCGCGGCGTTCGCGCCCGCTTCCTGGATATGGTAACCGGAAATGGAAATCGTATTGAAACGCGGCATATTGCCGGAACAATAGGCAATGATGTCACCAATAATTTTCATACTTGGCGCAGGCGGGTAGATGTAGGTATTGCGCACCATGAACTCTTTCAGGATATCGTTCTGGATAGTGCCGCTGAGTTGATCCTGGCTGACGCCCTGCTCTTCTGCAGCGACGATATAGCCGGCAAGGACGGGCAATACTGCACCATTCATGGTCATGGAAACCGACACTTGATCCAGCGGTATTTCGTTAAACAGGATTTTCATGTCTTCGACAGAGTCGATCGCGACGCCAGCTTTACCCACATCACCGGTTACGCGCGGATGGTCTGAGTCGTAACCACGATGGGTTGCCAGATCAAACGCAACGGAAACGCCCTGCCCGCCCGCAGCAAGCGCCTTGCGATAAAACGCATTGGATTCTTCCGCAGTAGAGAAACCCGCATACTGGCGAATCGTCCATGGCCGACCTGCATACATGGTGGCCTGAGGTCCCCGGATATACGGCGATAGACCCGGCATCGTATCGGTGTAGTCGAGTTCAGACGTATCTGCCGCCGTGTACAGCGGTTTAACCGTGATATCTTCTGCCGTATCCCAGTTCAGACTCTCCAGCGGCTTGCCTTTCATCTGCTTGCTGGCCAGCGCGCGCCAGGCTTCGATGTCTGCCTTGTTTTTGTCGTAAATACTGTCAGTCATGGCTGAGCCTCAGTGTTCGTCAGCAGGCTGGTTGATTTCTATCAGCACGCCATCGCAGCTTTTCGGGTGAATGAAAATCACTTTGGATCCATGCGCTCCGGGTGTCGGCGCATCGGCAAGGAACTGATAGCCCCTGGCGCGCAGGCGAGCAACGTCTTCCTCGATGTTGTCCGAGCGAAAGCACAGGTGGTGCAGGCCGCCGCCTTTCTTTTCGAGATATTTGGCAATCGGGCCTTCACCGTTCAGTGGATACACCAACTCAATATTGGTGGGCGGCAAGGGCAGGAAAGCCGCTGTTGTCTTTGCCTCGGTAACGTCCTCTTGTCCGCCCATCGGCAGCCCAAAGTCCTCAACAAAACGTTGAATTGCTTTTTCCAGGTCCGGTACTGCGACAGCGATATGGTCTAGTGCGGTAATCATTCTGGTGCCCTCGTTACACTAACTGCAGGAATTGCTGGGTGACCTTACGGCGACGCGCTGCGATGTCTTCTTCAGACTCCACAACGACAATCTCGTCAGGAATAATCTTGAAGATGGCCTGCCCTTTACTGATGATGGTGCCGTCGGTCTCAATCAGCACTTTATCAACGGTGCCGGCGAATGGCGCGTATACCTTGTTGAACATTTTCATCACCTCAACAATAAACAGCGGATCGCCGGGGCTGAAGCTGTCGCCTTCATTCACATAGGGCTCGTGCTCGGGTGTTTCGCGAGAGTAAAACATGCCGCCTGTTTCAGCGAGAATCTCGTCAGATTTCGCCACTGGTGGCGGCACCAGCACTTTCGCCATGGCCTCCTGTAGCGACGTATCCATCAGGCTCTCCGGAATATGGATGCTGAGGTCAGCGTTGACCGTGAGATCGTAGAAGCCAGTGGATTCTGCAATGCTTGGCAGGATGGCAAGAATATCCGCGCCCGCCTGATAGCCCTGGTGCGCGCTGCGCACCTGCTGCCACAGTCCATCGTCGAAGCCATCCGGAGCTGCTGCGCTTTCCAGCACTGAGCACAGTTCCACCCAGTCCTGAACCTCCAGACGATTGTTCAGTTCATCATAGAACTGCGTCGCATCCTGCAGGATTTTGTAGTCGTGATCCCAGATCATCGAGGCGGCAGCCTGATTGCGGTCGTTGACGTAATCCATGTTCAGGAAATGATAGGTATCAGCCAGCAATTCCAGCGGGTTTTCGTTCCAGCACAGCTTGCCTTCGATAACGGTATAGCAGTCACGATTGATACTCAGCCAGCCACTGAGTATGTGTGGCTCAGCCAACAAGGCATGCAACGGACGCAGCAACAGCGACTCCTTGAGTTGCAGAGTCTGTGCCAAAGCACTGGCGCTGGCGCCGTCGAGATCGTTAACGGCCGAGCGGCTGATCTCGCGATAGGCATAGGCCAGATCAATATTATTGGCATGCTGCTTAAGCTGCCCGACTGCCGTCAAATACGGCACGATAAAACGCGTGGTCGGCCGCGCATTGATATTCTGCCCGATAAACCAGTTCACCAGCCCGTAGTGAAACTCCAGATTCGTGGACAGATCCTTGCCGCGCATCCGTGTCTGGCGAATGGTCTCTGCCATTGCCTGGTAGGTATCGAGCCGGGTATCGCCGACAGTCAGCAGCAGGGCAATATTCGAATCATAGGCCCCGGCAAGGGTGTACTTCATGAACACATCAGTATCGGGGTTGTGCAGGCTGATACCCTGATCGTCGCGAATTTCACCTTCAGTCGCATCACTCCAGGATTCAATGACACCGCCCGCGTGTGGCTGCAGCGCCTGGTTTGTTGCGTTAAGGCGCGCTTCCACGCTGTCGTTTTTGCGCAGCTGTCGCTCGGGTTTTGGCAACTTGTCGGCATGCGTGGCAAGCAGCACCATGGCTTCTACCAGGGACTCCACCACAAAGAATTCTTCGGGGTTGTCCGGATTGGTAAACTTGAGGGAGTAGCACAATTCCGTCACGCGATGCTCTACCTGAATTCGGGTATTCATCTCCATAAAGAAGTGCTTGTCACGATCGACAATACACTCGAAGGTGGACACAGAATCCAGACCTACTGCCTCGCCAAAACGCGCAGCTTCATCTTCCATCGCCTCAAGGGTCTTGAGGTCCTGTTGCAACACGCGCAGTTCCTCGGCCTGGCCAGACGCCTCTGCCTGTTCTATTGCCTTGTGCAATGACTCAACGGTAACGGAGACTTCCAGCAGTTTTTGCTCATGCATCTGCAAGGAACAGTCACGTCCGCCCATGGTGATGCACCAGTGGCCGTTACCGATCACCTGTATTTCCTGGTGACGGGTGGTTTCAATATTCAATTCGACCAGCACGTTCTTGTTATCACCGACACCGGTCGTTTTCACCTCGTTGAGAATCTCGCGCACCATCTCTGCGGTGCGAGCGGCTTCTCCGATACCAAGAATACGCTGCCCTTTACCGCCACCGCCGCTGATCGCTTTCAGGCGCACGCGGTTCTGGGGATAATCAGCTGCCATTCTCTGCACCGCTTCGGTCAACGTTTCACACAACTCGTCGACGGTGTAGAGATCAAGCCCTTTGCTGTAGGACGCCGCCAGTACCAGGTCTGCCTTGTCCTCCAACGTTATGTTGCCGTCATCGAGTGTCGCGGTATCGACGTCCAGGCCGTGCTCAGATACCAGCGCTTTGAGTGCCGCGACATCCGGGTGCTTTTTAAGCAACGTCAGAGCGGTGCCGTTATCGATACCTGGTGTTACCGACACACCGCACTTGAGCGCGGTGCGTTTGGCTTCATCTTTCAGGCCGGCATCGTGAACGGTACGCGAGCAGGGGCCAATAAAATTAAGCCCGGCTTGTTCCATGGAAGCCACCATGGTTTCGTCTTCTGCCATAAAACCGTAGCCGGCAAAGATTGCGTTATAGCCGTTTTCTTTCGCGATACTGATGATTTGCGCAATGCGCTGCTCGCGCTCTTCCTTGTTTGCTCCGCTGTAATCAGGTACTCGGTGGATGCGATCTGGATCGGTCAGCGAACGCAGCTCGGGCGCCAGCGCATTGCGATACACAATGGAATCCTTCTCCGATAGCAGTATCCCAAAATGTTCGATGCCCATCTCGGCAAAAACATCCATGGCTTCCTTGCGTATCGGGCCGCGACAGATGATCAACGGGTTGATGTGGCTGCAGTCAAACTGGTTGACCCAACTCGTGTGACGTCGGCCCAATCTCCGATCGCGGTGAATAAGGGGGTTGTTCAGGTAATATTCGTTAGACACGCCGGTCATCCTCAATCTGTTTTTCTGGTCTGCTGCAACTTAGTGGAATTCGCGCTGCACGGATTGCAGCGGTTCGGCGTTATAGCGACGCAGGTAAAAGGCCATATTCTCCGCCAGTACCTGGCGCAAATCGGACGGCATCACAATCTGGGAAATGGAGCCCAGGCTGAGCGCTTCGTTGGGATTCATCAGCTCACGCTCATAGCGCTGCACCAGCAACGCCTCTTCTGCTTTAACCCAGTCGTCTACCAGCTGCCCAGCTGCATCCTTCGCCTCTGACTCAGACAGGCCCGCTGACAATTGCGCCGCGGTTTCCGCTTTAACGCGCTCAGCCACTGAACCGCGGATCTTGCGCAATTCGTCTTTATAGACGTACTCCACCCCTGCGGGCCCCATAACAGCAACACGCGTGGTCGGCAGGGCTACCACAAAATCAGCCCCGACGGGATAGCTGTTAAATGCCGCATAAGCACCGCCGAAGGCGTTGCGGATCAGTACCAGGAAGCGCGGTGTACGCAGGTCAACAATCGCATCGAGCATCGCCCGACCGGCCTGCACGATACCACCGCTTTCCTGCTCCCGCCCGGGCAGGAATCCGGTCGTGTCTTCCAGGAATATAACGGGGATGTTGTAGAGGTTGCAGAAGCGGATAAAACGGGCGTTCTTGTAGGCTGCATCAATATCGACCTGCCCCGAGGACACCGCGGAGTTATTGGCTACAAAGCCGATCACATTGCCGCCCATTCGACCAAGCGCTGTCACCGTGTTGCGCGCCCGCTCCGGCTGCACCTCGAGAAAGTCACCGTGATCGCAAAGCTGTTGAATCATGATGGTGACGTCGATCGGCGTATTGAATCCGGTAGTGGAGTTGAACGCTTTCTTCAACAGGATGTCGATATCCCAGGTTTTGCGCGTCACTGGATCGGAGCTGGCCTGGTACGGTGCCAGTTCGCCGTTGTTGCTGGGTAGGTAGTTGAGTAGTTCACGCACTTTACGCAGCGCGGCTACTTCATCGCGCACTACAAAATCGGTCACGCCCGACTGACTGTGTACGCCCGGACCGCCCAGTTCATCCGGGGTGATATCCTCGCCCAGCACCGACTTGACAACGCCCGGCCCGGTGAGCCCAAAAAACGTTTCATTAGGCTGAATCAGGAAGCTGCCCTGACGCGGCAGGTAGGAACCACCGCCGGCGTTAAAGCCGAACATACACATAATGCTCGGTACAATGCCGCTGATACGGCGCAGTGCAGCAAATGCCTCTGCATAACCATCCAGGCCACCAACGCCCGCGGGAATATAGGCACCGGCACTGTCATTGATACCCACTACAGGTATGCGTTGTCTGGCCGCCAGTTGGAACAAGCGCGCGAGCTTTGCGCCATTGGTCGAGTCCATTGATCCCGCTCGCACTGTAAAATCATGCCCGTACAAGGCGACATCACGGCCATTGACGCGAATGATCGCCGTCACCAGGGAAGCGCCGTCAAGATTGGGACCCCAGTTCTGGTAGAGAATCGTCGGCTCATCATCGCTCAGGAAACGTATGCGTTCCCAGATGGTCATGCGGTTTTTCTGGTGCTGGCGTTGGATGTTTTTAACACCCGCCGTTTTCATGGGTCGTTGCTGCAGTTCCCAGCCCGCTTTTAATGATTCTTCGTAGGGTCCGGGCGCCGCTGCGACCTGCCCAGGCACACCAAACTCGTGTTCACTGTCGCTGGCAAAGGGATTTTCCAGACTGGCGACCACAGTCGCCGTGTTATCGTTAGCCATAGCTCTTATTGATACTCCTGCAACGTTTTGGATTCGAGGCCGTGCGCTGGGTTACCCGGACCCTGTTTATGTTATCTGCACATGTATTATCTGCACAAAGACCGGTGTGAAAACAGCCCACCAGTGACGCGATGGATTTGCATGTTCTGAAGGGCGGGCTTAGGATGCGAACCTGCCCCGAAAATCGGCGATCTACGATAAGTGTATTGACCACTAAAGTCAATTCGAGGCCACAGGTAGCGCCAAGTTTACGCTGCATATTTTTGTTAAATTTCAATGTCTTGCAGTACCTTTGTAAAGCTGGTTTAGAAGATCAGGCCCCTTGCACCTCGCGCCGCAACGCCAAATCCAGCACCAAACCCGAAAGATCAGATCACGAGTCCCATATTGAACAGGAAGCTGAACCTCACAGAATTACCCTATCAGCCGGACAGCTGCCTGTATTTTGAGCGAATCCGGGAATTGCCGTGTGCCATCATCCTGGACTCAAACAGCGACCATGGCGCCAGTGGACGCTACGACATCCTCGCAGCAGACCCCATGGCGGCAGCGCCAGCACCAGACAATGAGGCTGCGGATGTGCCGGCGGCGCGGCGTTACTTCGCCCAACTTGCCGAGTTTCATGCGGAGCACTTTCAGGGCTTTGATGCGGCTCCAGCTGGCATTCCTTTCTGCGGTGGCATCCTGGGTTGCATCGGCTATGAACAGGGCAACCGTTTGAACTATGTCGAGCGGGGCCACCCCTCCTCCGCCCATAGCAGCTTTTTCAACGCCTACCCATGGTGCGTGATACAGGATCATGCTCAACAGCGCAGCGTGCTGGTAACCCAGGATAGCGTAGCGCCCGGCCGTCAACGCGATCTGTTGCATCGACTGTTACACAGCCAGTCACCCACGACCCAGCCATTCAAGCTGAGAGAATCTTTTGCTTCAAACACGTCGCCAGAGGCTTACCGGCGCGCTATGCAACGGGTATTGGATTACATACACGCAGGTGACTGTTATCAGGTGAACCTGGCGCAACGCTTCAGCGCAGAGTTTGAAGGTGACCCCTGGCACGCCTACAGGGCGTTGCGCAGTGTGGCGGCAGCGCCGTTTTCGGCCTACATCGATCGCGGCAAGCATGACGCCGTCTTATGCCTGTCCCCCGAGCGCTTTATCTCGCTGCACGGCAACCGGGTAGAAACCTCGCCGATCAAGGGAACAAGGCCCCGCCACAAGAACAGCGACAAAGACGCTATCATCGCTGATTCATTGCGGCTTTCGGACAAAGACCGGGCGGAAAACCTGATGATCGTTGATTTGCTGCGCAACGACCTTGGCCGCAGCTGCATCCCCGGCAGCATTGCAGTAGAGAACCTGTTCGAGGTGCAGAGCTTTCCTACCGTACACCACCTGGTAAGCACCATTCGCGGCCAGTTGCGTCCGCAACTGGGCGCTTTCGAACTGCTGCGCGACAGTTTTCCCGGCGGCTCCATTACCGGGGCTCCCAAACGCCGATCAATGGAAATCATCGCCGAGCTGGAGCCGGATCCGCGCGATATCTACTGTGGCTCAATCGTTTATGTCAGCGCAGACGGGCGCATGGACAGCAATATTGCCATTCGCTCACTGCAGATGCGACGGGGACAGGTTCTGTGCTGGGGCGGCGGCGGGATCGTCGCGGACTCGCAGTGGGAACTTGAATACCAGGAGACCTTCGACAAGGTAGGCAAGTTTCTCGATGCGCTTGAGAAAACCATTGAGACACCTGTCACCTGACACCGCCGCCACCATTGCAGGCTGAAACGGCGACATCCTGGGCATTGTGATTAAAGCGTCAACGACCGATTACTGGCCTCGACAAAAGCCCTTTTCAACTGATCCAGATTGTCCACTGACTTGAACTGGGGGAATTCGTCGATGACGTTCTGTGGCGCGTGGATAAGAAAGCCGACATCCGCTTCACTGAGCATGGTGGTGTCGTTATAGGAATCCCCCGCCGCCAGCACGCGGTAGTTCAGGCTGTGCAGCGCCTTGACTGATGCCCGCTTCGGGTCTTCCTGGCGCAGCTTGTAATCCACAACTCTGCCGCTGTCGTCGGTCTCCAGGCGATGGCAGAACAGGGTCGGCCACTTGAGTTGACGCATCAGGGGCTGGGAAAACTCATAGAACGTGTCCGAAAGAATAATCACCTGAAACCGTTCACGTAGCCAGTCGACGAAATCAATAGCGCCGGGTAATGGTTCCAGTGTTGCAATTACTGCCTGAATATCATCGATACGCAACTTGTGCTGATCCAGCAGTGCCAGGCGCTGCTTCATCAGGACATTGTAGTCCGGAATATCGCGTGTCGTTGCCCGCAATTCGTCAATGCCGGTGCGTTCTGCAAACGCGATCCATATCTCGGGTACGAGTACACCTTCAAGATCCAGGCAAGCCAGTTCCACGTGATTATCTCCTTTGGGTCATTCTAAAAGCGCAACAATCTAACGGCCCATCGCCGCAGGCACAAGCCCCGCGACAACAAATCAGTAGACGGGAAGTTCAAGATGCGAGAAAAGCTCTTCCAGTTCCGCTTTGGTGTGACGCTGGAATGCCTCGTGCACGATGTCACGGGTCAAGTGAGGCGCAAAGTCCTCAATAAATTCATACATGTAACCGCGCAGGAAGGTGCCACGCCGACACCCGATACGCGTCACGCTGCTGGCGAACAGGTGGCTTGCATCCAGCGCCACCAGATCATGATCGGTGGCTTCGTCGTACGCCATACCCGCAACAATACCAATTCCCAGACCGAGACGAACATAGGTTTTGATGACGTCCGCATCGGCAGCGGTAAACACCACCCGCGGCTCCAGGCCTTTTTCAACAAAGGCCTCATCGAGTTTGGAACGCCCCGTAAAGCCAAACACATAGGTCACAATGGGATGGGCGGCAACGTCTTCCAGAGTTAGCGTGGACAGCTGTGCCAGGGGATGGTCACGCGGCACGAGGATACAACGGTTCCAGCGATAACAGGGCATCATGATCAGGTCTGAAAACAACTCCATCGCCTCTGTTGCAATGGCAAAGTCGACAGTGCCGTCGGCCGCCATCTCTGAAATCTGCATGGGCGTGCCCTGGTGCATATGCAACGATACGTCAGGGTATCGCTCCATAAACCCCCTGATCGTGGCAGGCAGTGCATAGCGGGCCTGGGTATGGGTAGTGGCGATCGACAGCGAGCCTTTCTTCTCGTTGGAGTACTCCTGCGCGACCTGTTTGATGCTCTCGACTTTGCGCAGCACCTCGCCTGCGGCCTGCAGGATGGCCTCGCCGGCTGGCGTGACATGCGTCAGGTGCTTGCCGCTGCGCGAAAACACCTCGACGCCCAGTTCATCTTCCAGCAGGCGGATCTGCTTGCTGATACCGGGCTGTGAAGTGAACAGGCTTTGCGCGGTGGCAGAAACGTTGAGATCGTGGTGCGCTACTTCCCAGATATAGCGCAACTGTTGCAGTTTCATTCCCACTTCCCCACTTGGCCTGGAGGGCACTATGCCATCCACTGTGCTTGTACAGACTAGACATTAACCAAGGTGGCCGTCAATGAAAACCGGCAGTTGCGGCGCCGCGCAATCACTCAGGAATTGGCCACCCCGTGAGGCACGTGTCCGGTGGCGATATGTTCGCTGGCAGACTGGCAATGCGTTTCCTGATCGTCAAAGAAAACGTCTGCCTGATACGCCTTGAGAAATTCAGTTTTATCCAGCCCGCCAAGAAAAATCGATTCATCGATACGGATATTCCACGCGCGCAGCGTACGGATAACACGTTCATGGGCAGGCGCCGAGCGCGCCGTGACCAGCGCAGTGCGAATGGGTGCCTCGCTGGCCGGAAAGGCCTGCTGCAAACGGTGTAATGCCGCCAGAAATGGCTGGAAAGGACCTCCGGCCAGAGGCTCGCGCGCGGCGGCCTGTTCACTGGCGGTGAAGGCTTCCAGGCCCTGCTGTTTGAACACGCGTTCTGCTTCATCGGAGAACAACACAGCGTCACCGTCAAAGGCAAAGCGCAGCTGATCGTTTTCACGGCCACCGCCTTTCTTGCTGGATACCAGTGTCGCGGCAGCTACACCGCACTCCAGCGCATAACGTACGTCTTCGGCTTCGTTGGACAGGAACAGCTGGCAACCAAAAGCGTTAATGTAACGCCAGGGGCTCTCACCACCACAGAACGCGGCGCGACTGATCGCCAGTTGGTAGTGCTGGATAGAATTGAATACGCGCAGCCCGGTGTCGGCGCTATTGCGTGACAGCAACACCACCTCCACCTGCGATTCGCCACCCAGCCGATCATTCAGGCGCAACAGTTTACGTACCAGCGGAAACGCCTCACCGGGTTCCAGCGGATCCTCTTCACGGGCGACCTGATACTGGGAATAGGCCTCCAGACCCTCACGCTCATACACCTGATGGCTATCATCCAGGTTAAACAGAGCGCGCGAGGAAATCGCGATGACAAGCTTGTTGGTGAGCACTTGGGGCATGCCGCTAGCATACCCAGATGTGCCTGTAGCTACCAGTGGTTTACCGGGGACCGGCGTGCACTAGCTGACTTTGAAGGACCCTCGCTCTTCAAGCTCCAGCATCAGCATCCGCTGGATAAGAAAATCCTTGGTGGTTTCCGGGTGCTCAAGGTGTATGCGCTCCAGAAATGGCCGCGCGGCCTCTTCATTGCTGTGGTGCAGCAATGCGCGCACCGAGCGGCTGATAAAATGCCCCGGCTCGCTACTCAGTGCCTTGATCTTGCGCAAACTGGCGCCCAGGGCAATTTCCTGATCAGTCAGCTCGGTACCAAACGGGTATGCCGGTAACGCGCCACTGTGTTGGTACTTGCCCAGCAGTTGCGTCAGCCGTTGCGGGGTGTTGTGGCGCGATTCAGCCGGAATGCTGTAATCCCGGGGCAACTTGCCGTGGTTCCTGGCAAACTCCAACAGTTCATTCTGGAAACGCGAATCCGCGATATTGATCAAGCGCCTGATAATCTCGGAATCGCTTTGTCCGCGCAGATCGGCCACGCCATATTCCGTCACAACGACATCACGCAGGTGCTTGGGGATGGTGCAGTAGCCGTAAAACGGGACGATATTGGATTTCAGCTGTTTACCACTGCCACGGGTGCTGCGAATACACAGCACGGAGTGAGCCCCTGGCAGATCATGCGCCATGGCAACAAAGTTGTACTGCCCCCCCACGCCGCTGATCACAGTGCCATCCTCAAGTGCGTCCGATGCCACGGCACCCGTCAGTGACACGATCATGCCAGTATTGATGAAGCGTGCATTGCGGCGCTGGGCGCAATACAGGGGGTAATCGAGCAGCAGTTGGTTGGTGCGGCGCACACCCGTCATACAAATCTGTTCCTGTCCAACCTGGTCCAGCGCCGACAGTTTTTGATAGAAATCTCGTGGCCCGAGGAAGAATCCACCGTGCAAAAGACGTCCGTGGCGCAATGACCGACCGGCGACCGCTTTCAAAATCGCAGCGCGCGTTTGGGGATTCTCCAGGTCGTTGACCAGCGTCACGCCCTCACAGGACAGTGCATCGCCATCGGCCGTCAGCCCTTGCGGCAAAATACCCCAGTATTGCAGCGCGGTAACAGATTTCTCATCCAGCGTTTTTGGGATGAAACCCTGCTCTGCGCCATAGTCAAACAAGCGCTCGTCAATTTCCTGGCCGATGCGGCCACAGTTCAAGCCGCGCTGCAGATCGAGATGGTCATAAACCTTGCGCTTGACGACCCCCTGCTCGATAAGGTGCATCATGCCGTTGACGAACATCTCCGTCGAGACGTAGAGGCCCTCATCAAAGGGGCTCAGGTCGGCAGCCAGTTCCGTTGGCTGATGGGTAATGCTGCCCAACATGGCACGATAGTCATCGTTCTGTTTGTGCCGCAGTACGCAGGCATGGGCAACCGCATCACCCAGCGACCCAATGCCAATCTGCAAGGTGCCGCCGTCGATAATCAGGCTACTCGCGTGCAGGGCAGTCGCATAATCCTGTAGCGGGATCGCGGCATTAGGCACCGCAAACAAGGTCTTGTTGTAGGCAGGATTGCGCACGATAAAGTCGAACACGTCGGGCGACACTTCGGCATCGTTTTCCATAAAGGGCATGTCATCGTGCACTTGCCCGAGAATAACGAAGGGCCGCTCCATTCCCTTGATTTTATCGAGCATTTCAAGGGTGATATCCGGATTGCTGGAGAGGCTGATGGAAACGCCATCATCGGTATCACGCGCCGCTACCATCTGCGTCATCACATTCACGCCCAGACCGAACATATCCCTGACGATATGCGTGTAGTTGCTGGATACGTAATTCTGCTGCGCAGCGGGCACTTTTTTCATGGAACCGGCTTTAAAGTAAAGCTCACTGACCTGGATATTGCCCGGCAGGCTGTCCTGGCGCACGGCCTGCATAAAGTCCAGTTCTTCGTAATCACCGAACAGTCGCTTCATAATAGGCCCAGCCAGGCTGGCCTCCAGCTCGCTGCCGGGAACCGGAACCTCGAGACATAGCGCGGTATAGTAATGCAAGGTGATCGTGGGATCAGCCGCTGCACGACGGTAGAAGGCGTTGAGCAACTGCACCGGCTTACCGAGCCCCAGGGGCGCCGCCACAACAAGATCACGGCCAACGCTATCGATCACGCGATCAACGCATTCCTCAACGCTCTCCAGGAAATCAGTCACAGGGCACTCTCCATCGATCAAATATCAATTAATGTTATAGATCGATCATCATAAATAAAACGTCCGCTGCGTGTATTGATCCAGAATAATGTTTGGGCGCGCTATCCATTGTTCGCAGACGACTCGACGCCTTCAAAGTGTTCGCGGGTCATCCTGAATACCAGTGGCGCCAGCAGCAGCAGCGCTATCAGATTGGGTATCGCCATAAATGCGTTAAGCGTATCGGCTATCAGCCAGACCATGTTCAGCTCGATCTGGGTACCGACAGGAATCGCCACCACCCATGCCAGTCGAAACGGCAGTATCGCGCGCGTGCCGAGCAGGAACACCACACAGCGCTCGCCATAGAAAGACCAGCCAATCATGGTGGTGAATGCGAACAGACAGAGTCCCAGCGTCACAATGTATTCACCGCCGGGAAAGGCTGAAGAAAATGCCATGGTGGTGAGACTGGCGCCGCTGACGCCCGTTGGCCAGACGTCCATGATGACAATCACCAGCCCCGTCATGGTGCAGACGATCAGGGTATCGATAAAGGTGCCCAGCATCGCGATCATGCCCTGCTGTACGGGTACGTTGGTGCGTGCCGCGGCGTGTGCGATGGGCGCACTGCCTAATCCCGCTTCGTTGGAGAATATGCCGCGAGCCACCCCGAACCGCAACGCCGCCCAGACGGTGGCGCCCACAAAGCCGCCCGTGGCCGCGGTACCGTTCATGGCGCAATCAATGATGGTCATAAGGGCTGCCGGAACCGCAGTAATGTTGGCGGCTATCACGATCGTACCCATCAGGATGTAGCTCAATGCCATGATAGGGACCAGCCAGCTCGCGACCGACGCGATACGCCGGATACCACCGAGAATCACGGCACCGACCAGTATCATCAGCACCACCCCGGTGGCTGCCGTCGGTACATTGAAGGAATCAAACAACACCTGTGACACCGAGTTGGACTGCACCGTGTTCGCCAGGCCAAACCCGGCCAGGCTGCCAAAAATAGCGAATGCCACACCCAGCCAATGCCAGCGGCGATGCAGTCCATTCTTGATGTAGTACATCGGCCCGCCACTGAAATTGCCAGCCGCATCCTGCTCCCTGAAACGAACCGCCAGCACCGCTTCAGCGTATTTGGTGGCCATGCCGATCAGCGCGGTCAGCCACATCCAGAACAGCGCTCCCGGCCCCCCCAGCGCTATCGCCGTTGCCACCCCGGCAATGTTGCCGGTGCCGATGGTCGCCGAGAGTGACGTCATCAGTGCACTGAATGGCGAAATATCGCCCTTGCCCTGCCCCGCCCTGCCCCGCAGCAGCAAGCGCACGGCCATGGGAATCTTGCGCACCGTCATAAACCGCAGTCCGATGCTCAGATACAGGCCCGTGCCCAACAACAGGACGAGCATCACCGGCCCCCATGCCCAACTGTTGATGGTAGTAATGAGTTCATTCATGTGCTGATTTCCCGCTTCTTATTGTTGCAATCTATGCTTGTCTGGACACCGCTACTGCCCAACCGGACAGGGGCAAATGTCACTGCTGCTCGAATCCGTCCCGCTGGGGAAACACGCCAAAGACACCACCGGTATGGACAAATACAATATCACGGCAATCGTCAAAGCGGCCCGCCTGCAGCTCAGCCAGCATGCCGGTAAACGCCTTACCCGTGTAAACCGGATCCAGCAAAAGACCTTCCAGCGCCGCGAGTTCACTGATCAGGGCAAACACCTCAGCGCTGGCAATGCCGTAGCCCTCACCCACATAGCCGTCCAGCACACGCGGTTGCGCCGTCACTGCCGGCGCTGTTGGATAGCGCGCAGACCAGTCATCCATATCATGTTGTATCTTGTTGAGAAAATACTGTTCGTCATCACAGACATTAACGCCCCACACAGTTGCCGGTAACCGGTGTAATAGCGCACCCGCCGTAAGCCCGGCCTGGGTTCCGCCCGAACCCGAAGCAGTAATAACATGCGCCTGTTCAATGCCGGCCGCAGCAAAATCGTGGTGCAGCTCCTCGCAGGCGCGAATATAGCCCCACAAACCAATACCGTCACTGCCCCCGGTAGGGATTGCCAGCGCCTTATGCCCGCGCTGCGCATAATGCGCCGCCCATTCCTGAAACAGCGCATCGATACGCGAAGAATAGCCGCGAGAGGGGTAAAAGTTGACGGTGGCGCCCGCCAGGCGATCAAGCAACAGGTTACCGTCTGCGGCATCGGGAGCCTCGCCGCGCAACAATAGATGAACCTTCAGCCCCAATTGCGCGCCAACGAAGGCCGTGGCGCGGCAGTGATTGCTCTGCACACCACCACAGGTCATCAAGGTGTCATAGCCGTTGTCGATGGCGTACGCGGCAATAAATTCCAGCTTGCGCACTTTATTGCCGCTGAGCAGACAGCCCGTTAAATCGTCACGCTTGATCCAGAGCCTGTGGCCAGCGCCCCAGCGCTCACTGGCGCGCGGCAGATACTGGAGTGGCGTGGGCAGGCACGCCAGATCGACGCTGCGCGGATACGCCAGTGACATACTCAGCTGATCGACTTGAGCGTGCCTTTGGGCAGGATTGCATGCACATGCACACGCTGGAACTTCAGTTCAACATTATTGGCAACGTTGAGCACCATGTAATTGTCGTCCAGTGAAGTGACCTTGCCCAGTATGCCCGAACTGGTCACAACCTCATCACCCTTGCTCAATGCCGAGATCATCTCTGCATGCTCTTTCTGCCGTTTGCGCTGTGGGCGAATCGCAATGAAATAAAACAGAACGAACAGACCGACAAGGAACAGAATCTGGAAAAGCTCACCCCCTTGTGGTGCCGATCCTGCCGTCTGGGCGTGTGCGCTGGCGATAAACAAACTCATAGGAAATCCCCGATGTGAATAAGGTGTGATGGTGTGCAAAAACGCAAATCAATGTACAGCGTTTACACAAAACTGGCAATTGGCCACTAGGTTGCAAGGTCGATATCGTATTCCATGATCTGCGGTGCGTGGTCAGAGAATCGCTGCTCGGTATAAATGGCAGCGCTGCGGACCTTGTCCGCGAGTTTTGGGGTTATCACCTGATAATCCAGGCGCCATCCCACATTGTTGGCCCAGGCCTGCCCGCGATTAGACCACCAGGTGTATTGATCCGGTTCCTGGTTAATCAGCCTGAACGAATCGATGTAACCGACCTCATCGTAGAGGTGATCCAGCCAGGCACGCTCCTCGGGCAGAAAGCCGGAGTTCTTCTGGTTGGAACGCCAGTTGCGCAGATCAATCTGCTGATGGCAGATGTTCCAGTCTGCGCAAATGATGAACTCACGGCGCTTGCGGCGCAGACTGCGCAGGTGCGCCATGAATTCACCCATAAAGCGGTACTTTTTTTCCAGTGCGGCCTCACTGCTTGAGCCAGACGGCATGTACAGCGAGATCACACTGACGCTTTTGTAGTCTGCCTGCAGGTAGCGCCCTTCAGAGTCAGCGGGATCCCAACCGAGGCTGGTGGTGACCCTGGCTGGCTGCAGGCGGCTGTAGACAGCCGTGCCGCTGTAGCCTTTCTTTTCGGCGTCATTGTAGTAACAGTGATAACCGGCCGGCGAAAACACCGGATCACTCAGTTGATGTTCCTGCGCCTTTGTCTCCTGAATGCACACCACATCCGCCTGCTCGGCTGCCAACCAATCGAAAAAACCCTTGCGCGCCGCCGCGCGGATACCGTTGGTATTGCAGGTGATGATTTTGGTCATGGCGGTGTTTTCCGTGGCGATAAAGGCCGCGAAGTTTACCGGATCAGCCCAGCCAACTCCAAATTGGCCAGAAAGATACACCATCGGGGGATGACAGCAGCGATAACTGGTCTAGAATAACGAGACCGCAAGGCCACCAATATAAAGGTCCCGGAGCATTCAGTGGATAAGACAACGGCGCAAGCCAACCAGGAAATTGCCTACCAGCTTTCGAATAACCTGTCGCGGCTGTTGCGCGAATTCTCACGTGATTTTGAACGACGTATCTGGCACGGGCTCGAGGCAAAAGGCTACCCGGACATCCGCCCTTCACACAGTGCCGTATTCGCCAACCTTGGCATGGGCGCGGTGCGCGTCACCGAGTTGGCGGAACGCGCCCAGGTCACGCAGCAGGCAATGGGTAAAATGCTCAAGGAGCTGGAACGCATGGGCTATATTTCGCGCGCGGTGGATGCCGTCGACAAACGCGCGCGAGACATCAAGCTGACTGACAAAGGCGTTGAACTGGCGATTGCCAGCCTGCAGGTGCTTGAGGAAGTTCGTGCACACTACGCCCAGAAAATCGGCGACGCCGAGCTGTCAGCACTGGAAAAGTCGCTGCGTGACTCAGTGAACAAGCTGGAGCTCGACTACCTGCCGGAATCCTGGGTAGAGCAACAATATCGCTGAGCGCAAGACAATCTGACAGTTGTCGCTGTGCCAGTCGTCAATCTACTGATCATCTCGCCCCTGTGCGCCAAGCACCATAGACCGCGCCTGTTTTGAGAAAGCATCAGCATCCTCCTTGCGCCTGGCGTCCATCAATTCTGCAATATCCACCGGCACTTTCACGCCGCGCCGCGCTGCCGGCCGATCTCCAACCGCGCCTAACCAGCGCGACAGGTTATCCAGGCCCTCTATCGAAATCCCGGACCAGCGGTGCGTTCGTACCCACGCCCAATTTGCCATATCAGCGATACCGTAATCGCCTGCGAGAAACTCGTTGTCAGCCAGCTGAGTGTCGAGAACTTCAAACAAACGTCGGCCTTCGTTCTGGTAGCGATCGATAGCCGGCTGGATTTTTTCAGGGAAATAGCGATAAAACACGTTGGCCTGCCCCATCATCGGGCCAATGCCACCCATCTGGAACATGAGCCACTGAATCACCCGTGAGCGCCCCCGCACATCGGTGGGCAGGAATTTACCGCACTTCTCGGCCAGGTAAATCATGATGGCGCCAGACTCAAACACGGCAAAATCGTTTTCATCGGTATCGACGATCGCCGGAATGCGCCCGTTGGGACACACACGCAGGAACTCTGGCTGCTTCTGCTGCCCGGACTGCAGGTCAACCGCGTGTACGTTGTAGGCAATACCCATCTCTTCGAGTGCGATAGACGCTTTGTAGCCGTTGGGCGTGGGGGCGGTATACAGTTCGATCATTACGCTTGCCTGATGGTTTATAGGTCCATGAAATCGGGGGCGTTAAACACCCAGCTTTTTTCTTCGCGGCGGCTGCGGATTCTCCAGCCATCCTTGGTGCGCTGGTATTCATCGACGTACCAGATCCCGAGAAAATACGTTTGCGTGCCGCTGTCCGGCATCGCCATTTCCATCGGATTGAAGCACATAGTACGCCCCGTCGCGCTATCTCCGTCAACCTGGATCTGCACATTGGCGTTAAGGTGCTGTGAATTGGGAAACAACTCCTGCGTCACGGCCGCGTGCAGAAATGCAATAGTCTCTTCCAGGTTTCCCACGCTGCCACCCACCGCGCTGTAATCCACGTGGGCATCCGCAGTGAATACATTGCGCAGTGCTTCAAAATCCCTGGTGTCTATCAGGTGGGCGTAATGAAACACCAGATCCTGGATCTCAAAGCGATCAGACATTTCCTGCTGGCTTAACATCGGCTATTCCTCATTCATTTCTGCTACTTATTGGCTTTAGAGCTTGAAGACTCGCATTGCGTTCTCGCGCAGAAACTTCGGCCACACTTCATCGCGAAATGGCACATCAGGCATTTCGCTGAAGATACGATCCAGTGACAGCCCCATCGGGAAATAGCCGGCGTACATCACCTGGTCGGAGCCACGCTTGTTAGCAAAATTCACGATGTCCTCAGGGTAGTGTTTGGGTGCAAAGGCGCTGGTCATATAGTGCAGGTTGGGATACTTGAGCATCATTTTCCAGGCGACATCCGTCCACGGCTCGCAGCCATGGCGGGTGACGACTTTCAACTCGGGGAAGAACCACAATACCTCATCCAGCAATTCCACCTTCTGGGGGCCAAACGGCACACGCGGCCCGGGCACGCCCATGCAGGGACAAAACGGCAGGTCGAGTTCGACCAGCTTGGCATAGATGGGATACCACTTCTTGTCATTGACCGGCACCGGCGGGCAGATCATGGCGGGCGCAGCCGTGACCGCCTTGATGTCAAATTCCTCGTGTATCGCCACAATGGCGCGTACTTCATCCATGCCGTTGTTGGGATTCGCCTCATAGGAGCCAAAGAAGCGATCAGGGTGCCTGCGCAGCGCCTCCGCGTGGACATCACTGAACTTGCCAACGCCGATCATTGCCCGTTCAATCCCGTGCTTGTCCATCTGCTCCAGCGTGTAGGAGATATAGTCCTCCTGCCTGGCTGTCTCTGGGATGTCCTTGAACATGTATTGAGCTGGCATTTTAAACATCTCATGGCTCTCTTTATCCATGAGCATCGGCTTGATCCACTCGTAAAAGTGACTGGTATCGTCACCGGGAACAGCCAGCATTAAATCAATAACGCCAATGTCTTTGGGCATGGTCATGCGCAGAACTCCTTGGGGAAACTTCGAGAGGGAACATTGTCTGCGCTGCCGGCGGCGCAGCCAAGGACAATAGCGCTCAACACACTGACATTTTCCGTCACAGACCAACAGGGTGAACTGCGAAAACAGTCGCTCTGAAATGACTGTGCCACCCCAAACGCTGTGGTGTCTGTTACCAGACGGCCGGCGTAGGGCACCGCTCGCAGCGCTGCGATAGAGCTATAAAGAACCTTATATTAATTTTATATCTTATTGTTTTTTTAAAATTAAACCTGGATCGGGTCATGGTCATCTATCTGGTGACGTGTTTTACGCAGACGAAACGGCAACGTGTCATCCACAGAGCGATAGCGATAGCAGCCTGCGTCATCCAACTGACGCTCCAGCTGACCGCGCTGATGCAGGTAATTCAGGTGTGCTATGCATTCTCCCACCGCAAGGCCCAGCACCTCCTCCCCCAACTCGCGCTGGAACAATACCGGCAACAGCTCCATTGCAGTGGGCGCACTATCACCGCCTTCTGTCACACAGGCCTCCTCGAGAGCCAGAAGATGGTCCTCATGGTGCTCTATCAAATAGCGCAGGCGCTCGTGCAAGCCATAAAAGGGGGCATTGTGAGCAGGCAAGACCAGCGCATCCGCAGGCAAAGCCTCCAGGAAGTGTTCGTGAGAGTAGAGCCAATCCTTCAACGGATTCGCCTCCGGTTCTCCACCCATGACGCTGACGTTTGACGTAATCCGGGGAATCACCTGGTCTCCTGAAATCAGGATATTCAAAGCATCACAATACAGGCAGGCATGTTCCGGCGAATGCCCACGGCCAACAACGACACGCCAGCGATGCCCGTTGATCGACAGGCTCATATTGTCTGTAAGGCGACGATAGGCTGTAGGCATTGGCTTGATATAAGGGCCAAAGCCACCGAAGCGCTTACGCGAGGCCGCAATCTGCGCCTGCGTATAGCCAGCGCGCTGCATGAATTGTGCGGTAGTCCAGTTGTAGTGCTCTGCCGTCATGCGGCTGAACGCCAGGCCACTGAGATACTCTGCCTGGCTCATATAGTAAGGTACTTTCCAGCGCTCACACAGCCAGCCGGCCATACCCGTATGATCGGGATGGTAGTGCGTAGAAAGCACTGCCTTGACCGGTTTATCGCCCAGGTGCTGCTCGAAGATTTCCTCCCAGAGCTCCTGCGTGGGACCAATGGCAATGCCGGTATCAATGATCCACCAACCGTCGTGGTCTTCCAGCAAGTAGAGGTTAATGTGATCCAGCGCCATCGGCAGCGGCATGCGCAACCACTTAACGCCGGGCGCAATTTCGCGCAGCGTGCCGGGCTCGGGGGTATCCTCAAACAGGTACTTCAGCATCGGCAGCCCTACAGACCCAATTCTTTGATCAGCGCTATCACGTCATCGTGATGGCTTTTCGTTTTCACCTTGTCCATGACATGCTTCAGACGCCCGTCTTTACCAACAATGAAGCTGGTGCGCAGTACGCCCATAAACTCCCTGCCCATAAACTTCTTCAACCCCCAGGCGCCGTATTTCTCCGTGACGGCATGATCCTCATCCGACAAAAGCGTGAAGTTCAGATCCTGTTTCTCGATAAATCGCGCCAGCTTGGCAACAGGGTCAGGACTGATACCCAGTACCACCGTATCCAGCCTGGCCAACTCTTTTTTGGAGTCACGGATGCCACAGGCCTGTACGGTACAGCCCGGGGTACTGGCTTTTGGATAAAAATACACAACCACGTTCTTCTCGCCCTTGAACTGCTTCAGGGAGACTTTGTTGCCGTCCTGATCGAGCAGGGTGAATGCAGGGGCCAGATTGCCGATTTTGGGAAATGCCATAAGTGACTACTCCTTGAGGGGTAAACGTTTGGAAACGAATGGATTGGGCAGGCTAATTTTGTTGGTCAGGCGTCAGCCGGGCCGCCGCCGGCGCTCGATGGCTGAGACACGCACCGGGAAATGCCCTTTCTGCGCATCCGCGAAGTACTCTTTCAGCGCTTCCACAACAACTGGAAACGCAATCTCATCCCAGGGTATCTCGGCCTCGGTGTAGAGACCGGACTCAAGGCTCTCGGGGCCAACGCCATAGGCGCCATCATCGATATCGCAGCGATAAAACATATAAACCTGGCTGATATACGGCACATCAAACACCCGGTAGAGCTCCAGGTTGCTGACTTTCGCCCTCGCCTCTTCCCAGGTTTCCCTGGCAGCGCCCTGCGGGGTGGTTTCCCCGTTTTCCATAAAGCCGGCAGGCAGCGTCCAGTAGTTCATGCGGGGTTCTATGGCCCGTTTGCACAGCAGCACCTTGCCTTCATAGACCGGCAAACAGCCCACGATGACACGCGGATTGGTGTAGTGAATTAACTCACAGGATGTGCAAACAAAGCGTTCGCGATCATCACCTTCAGGGATCTGCAGGACAACAGAGTCGCCGCAGCTGGTACAAAATTTCATCGAGCACTCATTACATGGCGACAAAGCGGGTCAGTATAAGGTGTTTGGCCCCCGGATTCCCAGCCACCGGCGCGATATCGAGCCGGTGGTACGATTATCAGCGAAGTTCGCGATAGCCGCCGCCGTAAAACAACAGAGGCTCACCATCAGCAGCGGCTAACATATCGTGCACTTTGCCGAGGATAATCACATGGTCACCACCCTCATACGTCGCTTCGAGTTCACACTCAAAACTGACCAGCGCCTCGCGAATAATCGGTGCACCGTGCCTGCCAGGTTCAAAGTGATCAGGATCCAGCAGGTGCTCACCTTTTTTGGCATACAGGTTTGAGTGCTCCTGCTGCGCGTTGCTCAGGATGTTAATCGCGTAGTAGCGCGGTTTGGCAAAGTGGTCGAATACTTCTGAATTGTTCTGCAGACTCCACAGCACCAGCGGAGGGTCCAGTGATACCGACGAGAACGAGTTCGCCGTCATTCCCACTGCCTTGTCATCACCCGTCACTGTTGTAACCACACAAACGCCCGTTGCAAACCGGCCCAGCGCATTTCTCAGCTCTCTACTGTCCAGACTCATAGCTTCACCCTGATCTACTGTTATAGTGAATTTTTCGGTCGCCATTGAAACGCAAACCACGCGGTAAAACATCCCCTCTTTAGGTTAGGTGGCGCCTTTTTCCCAACGTTCGGCACGATCCTCGTCTTTTTCCAGCGCCTCGACCCACACTTCACCCTCAGGACCTATTTCCTTTTTCCAGAATGGCGCACGCGTTTTCAGGTAATCCATAATGTATTCACAGGCCGAGAATGCGGCCTCGCGGTGCGCACTGCTAACACCGACCCAGACGATCTGCTCACCCACGTTCAGCCGGCCGATACGGTGTACTACCCGCGCCCGCAGCAAGGGCCAGCGTTCATCGGCAGCCTCCATAATCGCTAGAATGCTTTTCTCGGTCATACTCGGATAGTGCTCCAACGCCATCTGTTGCACGGTGCCTGCGTCGTTCGCGCCGCGCACGTAACCGGTAAACGCTACCACAGCCCCGGTTTCTCCCGAGCACGGCTGCAAAGAGCGCTGCAGCGCTGCCACATCAAAATCCGCGGGCTGCACGCACACCTCAAACCTGGGTTTCAGCACTGCCGGCTATCCACCGGTAACGGGTGGATAGAAAGCCACCTCGTCACCGTCCCGTAGCTCAGTGTTGCCGTACACCGCGACCTGGTTCACGGAGCGCACGATATTGGGTTGTTCCAGCAGCGCCTGCCAACGGCCACCATCACGCTTACCCAGCGCAGACTGTAATGTATCCAAATCCGTTTGCCATTCAACTTCCACGTTGGCACAGCCCAGCTGTTCACGTAACTGTGCAAAAAAAAGCACCTTAATCACTTAACACCCACCGTATCGCCAGCCTGCCAGCTACCCGACTTGCCGCCGCTTTTTGACAGCAGCCTCACCCCGTTAATCTGCATACCCCTATCGACGGCTTTACACATATCATAGATCGTCAGCGCTGCTACCGACGCCGCGGTCAGCGCTTCCATTTCCACCCCGGTCTTGCCTGACACCTTGCACGTTGCCTCAATCGTGACGCAACTGGCCCGGGTATCGATAGTGAATTCTAGCGCCACGCTGTTCAGCATAAGGGTATGGCAAAGGGGAATGAGATCGGAGCATTTCTTGGCCGCCTGAATTCCCGCGATCCTTGCCACTGCCAGCACGTCGCCCTTCTGGTGGGCACCTGCAGCAAGAAGATCAAGCGTTTCTGGCAGCATATTAACCGTCGCACCGGCCACGGCGATTCGAGACGTTACCGCCTTGTCGCCCACATCTACCATATGCGCGGCGCCCTCTTGTGTCAGGTGCGTAAGCTGGTTCATCTGCAGTACCGGTGCTTTGAAAAGTCAGCGCAGAGTCTATCCAATGCCATCGCCAAATGACAATGCCGCGTGAAGCGTTTGCACCCCTAAAAACAGTTGCTACACTTGCAGCCTCCGACGAAACAGGTGGCACCGGGCAGACAAGCCTGATTTTTGTTGTCACGATTCGAATAATACACAGGATATGTTCCTATGAAATACACCCTGGTAAGAGCCGTTGTTTACTGCGCCCTGGCCGCCCCACTTGTCGGCTGTGAAACCGGTGCCAACGATAACTCTCAGGCGAACGCCGCAACCGCCGGTACATTCGGGACGAACCCTGCTGCCGTCAATGCCAGACGACTCATGGCAGCGGATTCTGAACCCGGCAGCTGGATGTCTTACGGACGCACCTACTCAGAACAACGCTTCAGTCCGCTCGAGCAGATTAATACCGACAGCGTGAGCGAACTGGGCCTGGCCTGGTCCTACGACCTTAAAACCGAGCGCGGCATCGAAGCCACATCCATTGTCGTGGATGGCGTGATGTACATGACCGGCGCCTGGAGTATTGTGCATGCGCTCGATGCCAAAACCGGCGAACACCTGTGGAGCTTCGACCCCCAGGTGGCTAAAGAAAAAGCCAAACACACCTGCTGCGACGTGGTAAATCGCGGGGTCGCTGTGTGGAACGGACAGGTCTTCTTCGGTGCACTGGATGGCCGGTTATTTGCCCTGGACGCTGCCACCGGAACCGTCAACTGGGAAGTAGCAACCCTGGACGCCTCCCTCCCCTACACGATTACAGGCGCACCGCGCGTCGTCAAAGGCAAAGTACTCATCGGCAACGGCGGCGCTGAATTCGGCGTACGCGGGTTTATCAGCGCCTACAACGTTGAGGACGGCAGCATGGCGTGGCGTTTTTATACGGTGCCAGGAAACCCCGCGCTGGGCTTCGAAAGCGACACGCTGGAGATGGCCGCCAAAACCTGGAACGGCAAATGGTGGGAACTGGGCGGCGGTGGCGGCACCGTCTGGGACGCGATGGCCTATGATGCGGTACTCGACCTGCTCTATTTCGGCGTGGGCAATGGTACGCCGTGGAACCAGGAGTTACGCTCACCGGGCGGTGGCGACAACCTGTTCCTGTCATCTATCGTGGCCGTCAAACCCGACACCGGAGAGTACGTGTGGCACTACCAGACCACACCCGGTGAATCCTGGGATTACACCGCGACGCAACACATCATACTCGCTGATATGGAGATCGGGGGAAAGACCCGCAAGGTGCTGATGCAGGCGCCCAAAAATGGTTTTTTCTACGTTCTGGACCGCGCCACCGGCGAGCTTTTGTCAGCCAACAACTACATCAATATCAACTGGGCTACGCATGTTGATATGGAGACGGGACGACCGGTGGAAGTGGCCGGGGCGCGCTACAAGGACGAACCGTTTTTCAACTACCCGTCGTACCTGGGCGGACACAACTGGCATCCCATGTCCTACAGCCCACTTACCGGTCTGGTGTATATCCCCGTGCTGGACATCCCGGCCGTTTACGCCCAGCCCGCCAATTTCAAATACAACCCGGGTGTCAGTAACCTGGGTACAGATGGCATCCTGACCGGCCTGCCGGACGACCAGGCCGAACGGGACGCGGTCGGTGCGCTGGTCAAGGGACGTCTGCTGGCCTGGGATCCGGTCAAACAGCGCGAGGCCTGGCGGGTGGAGCACAAAGGCCCGTGGAACGGCGGCACACTCGCCACAGCCGGCAATCTGGTTTTCCAGGGCACAGCCGACGGCAAGCTGGTCGCTTTCAGGGCCGACAACGGCGCTCAATTGTGGGACTTTGCCACGCAAACGGGCGTTGTCGCCCCGCCCATAACCTACACCGTTGACGGCGAACAGTACCTGTCAGTCAATGTCGGCTGGGGCGGTGCTTTCGCCCTTGTCTTTGGCGAGTATGTGCAGAATGAGAGCATGCCGAATGTCAGCAGGATTCTGACGTTCAAACTGGGTGCAGACGGCAGCCTGCCACCCGTGGACTGGAAACCAACCGTGATGTTCAACCCGCCGCCGCAAACAGCTGACAACGCAACACTCGAACGTGGGCACGCCACCTACCAGGAAGTCTGTCTTGGTTGCCATGGCCTGAACGCCGTATCCGGATTACTGATACCCGATTTGCGCGGCTCCGCCTACCTGTGGGACGCGGCCAGCTGGGACGAGGTGCTACTGCAAGGCAAGTTGCGCGATCGCGGCATGGCATCCTTTGCCGATAACCTTACGCCACAACAAAGCCAGGACATCAGGGCCTACGTGATACAGCAGGCGCATCGCGGTCAGAAACTGCTGCAGCAACGCTCGGAGAACTAACGGCCGGATTGACGCTTTCAAGGCGCTCGGGGTGAGCGTATACCGTGGCGCGGGAACCTCTGACAAACCCGCAAACGGTAAGGCCGTATCGCTCAGCGAATAAAATCGCGAGAGATGTCGGCGCGCTCACTGCCAACACAATCTCCAGACCAGCACGAATAGCCTTCAGCACCATCTCGAGGCTGATTCGACTGGACAGAATGACGCCGCAACCGGACAACTCGCCGCGGCGGAGAAGCACCTTGCCGATCACCTTATCCAGGGCATTGTGGTGCCCAAGATCCTCAGCCACGGCCAGTATCTGGCCGCACTGGTCGAATATGGCCGCACCGTGACAGCCGCCAGTTTCGCTGAAGAGTGTCTGCCTGCTGCGCATTTCACTCATCAGCCGGCTGATATCCTGTGATGGCAGTGTCAGCCTTCGCCCAACGGGTTGCAGGCCGCTGCTATCGTTCTCCAATAGTTCACGAGGTCCGCAAATCCCGCAGGAACTGTTGATAACAACATTCTTGCGATTTGCCTGCACGTTTTCCGGCTCGCTGAGCTGGATGCGTATCACTCGTCGGTTTTGCGGACAGACCGAGAGGCTCAGGAGGTCTGAGCAGCGGCGTATAAACCCTTCAGAGAGCGCAAAGCCGGCGGCAATGGCAAGACTCTCAGGCTCATCAATATCGCCCAGTAAGCCATCCTCTGGCGTATAGCCATGTGCGCTGGAACATTCCATGGTGGGTGTCCACATCAGGGTATACAGGCCGACACCCGTGATATCGAGGGTGAGAGTGTCTTCCTCTATGACGTGGCAGTTCGTCAGCTCAACGTTTTCTGAAACATCGGCAAAAAAGCGGGCTTTCACCTTAATCGCACCCCGCTGAGACATCAGCTCAGTCCGGTCTGGGCGGCGCGAAGGGATTCATGCTCATGATCGGCTCGTAGACACCGATCTTGAAGATCAACAGCCGCCAGGCAAGAAAGCCTGCCAGCACACCTGCGGCGCTCAGACACTGGGCAACAAACGTATCCGGCAGAAGCAGGGTAAGCAGTGCCGGCAGCGCTATCCCCGCAGCCAGGGTCACTCCAAAGTACCACTTCGAATAAAGCGTCTGCAGAAGGAGTTCAACCGAGGTGCGCGCACCCGCTCCACCATGCCAGCCCGCGTGCAGGAACATGAGTTGTACCAACGCCAGTGCGAGCAGCAGCAACAGTAGTATATCTGGCTCTTCATCATTAAAGGGGGACACCGGTATTCATTAAACTGAAT
>TARA_R110002110_G_scaffold117296_5_pt1 | contig 29815 bp, 29 predicted proteins | sample TARA_R110002110 | Tara Oceans TARA_R110002110 (sample SAMEA4397330) | marine metagenome | biome: Polar Biome; feature: [SRF] surface water layer (ENVO:00010504); material: water (ENVO:00002006), including particulate matter (ENVO:01000060) such as... | depth 5 m | reverse complement strand
CTTACCAGGATGTAAAGAACTTATTCGTTGTTGCGGGTGCAAAAGTACACTCTTTATATCTTTAAACAATACTTTAAATCACCTTTTCTTACTATTTTCGAAGCTTTATTTTTAAGTAGCTGGAAATCTATCATTTGAAAATATTACTTTTTGACGCTATTAGTTAAAAGTAGGAATTATCAGCATTTAACCCAAGCGCCCCGCAAGTTTTTCAATTGATAACAGACCGCAATGTCAAATTTACTACCTTTATTCAACACATAATCTCCAGTCCTACCCTCTCCACAGGAAAAAAACCGTTTGTCGATGCAGATTTAACTAGCCTACACTAGATTAACAACCTAACATAATAAATTCCAGACCAAATCGAACTGCCTAAGCCCTACCGAAGAAAAATGAGAGCTTATCCAAGTAGCTTGAAGAACACTTATCTAAGTAAATAGTTTTATAGCAAAACATATTATTATGTTTTACATTATAAAAAATACAAAACAACCAATAAAACACTACTCCCCTAGCCCCGATAGCAGTGGAAATCCTACTGAGCCAAAAATCGGCGATGTAGATTGTAGCGAATAGCGGGAAACAGCTCCTCAAATCAAACTCTCCCTTCTTTATTACAGTAGCAAACATTAAACTATTTGTTTTTACTCCTATATATAGAACAAACCTTAGCTATCTATTGTTTGTGTTTTTGTAATGGCCTATATTTGCATTCTTAAATTAACAAACAATGATTAAGATTACTTTGCCCGATGGGTCAGTTAAAGAGTTCGCTTCAGGCGTAACTCCGATGGATGTTGCTAAAAGCATTAGCGAAGGATTTGCCAGAAATGTAATTTCGGCTTCTTTTAATGGTACAACAGTGGAAACATCCACGCCTTTGACGACGGATGGCAGTCTTATATTATATACATGGAATGACGAAAATGGGAAGAAAGCTTTTTGGCATTCGACTTCACATGTCATGGCTCAGGTTCTTGAGGAAATGTATCCTGGTATCAAACTAACGCTTGGACCAGCGATTGCTAATGGTTTCTATTATGATGTAGATTTTGAAGATCACAAAATAACGGAGGCTGACTTTAAGAAAATTGAAGACCGCGTTCTTGAGATCTCAAGAGGAAAACACGAATTCAAACTTCGGCCTGTTTCTAAAACAGACGCACTAGAATTATACAAAGACAACGTTTACAAAACCGAGATGATTACCAATCTTGAGGACGGAACGATTACATTTTGTGATCATGATACCTTTACCGATTTATGCCGTGGAGGACATATCCCAAATACAGGTATCATCAAAGCAATGAAAATCATGAGCGTTGCTGGTGCTTACTGGAGAGGTGATGAAAAAAACAAACAACTAACACGCGTTTATGGGACTTCATTCCCAAAACAAAAAGAATTAACTGAGTACTTACTTTTACTTGAAGAGGCAAAACGTCGCGATCATAGAAAGCTAGGAAAGGAACTTGAATTGTTTGCTTTTTCACAAAAAGTAGGCGCAGGCCTACCATTGTGGCTACCCAAAGGAGCTGCACTAAGAGAAAGATTAGAGCAGTTCTTGAAAAAAGCACAGAAAAAAGCAGGTTATGAGCAAGTAGTAACACCTCACATAGGACACAAAGAGCTTTATGTAACTTCTGGTCATTATGCTAAATATGGAGCTGACAGCTTTCAGCCAATATCTACTCCGCATGAAGGAGAAGAATTTTTATTAAAACCGATGAACTGCCCTCATCACTGCGAAATATACAATGTAAGACCTTGGTCATATAAAGATTTACCAAAACGATATGCTGAATTTGGAACTGTTTACAGATACGAACAAAGCGGTGAACTTCATGGCTTGACACGTGTACGTGGGTTTACTCAGGATGATGCACATATCTTTTGTACTCCGGAACAATTGGATGAAGAGTTTAAAAAAGTAATTGATCTAGTTCTTTATGTATTTGGATCTTTAGGCTTTGAGAACTTTACTGCTCAAATATCTTTGAGAGATAAAGAGGACAGAGAAAAGTACATTGGAAGTGATGAAAACTGGGAAAAAGCAGAGAATGCTATTATCAATGCCGCCGCAGACAAAGGACTGACTACCGTTATCGAATATGGCGAAGCTGCATTCTATGGCCCTAAGTTAGATTTCATGGTAAAAGATGCTTTAGGAAGGCAATGGCAATTAGGTACAATTCAAGTAGATTACAACCTACCGGAACGTTTTGATTTGACTTATAAAGGATCTGATAACGAATTACATAGACCTGTCATGATCCATAGAGCTCCTTTTGGTTCAATGGAAAGGTTCATAGCGATCTTGCTGGAACATACTGCAGGAAATTTCCCACTCTGGTTAATGCCTGAACAGGCTATTATATTGTCTTTGAGTGAGAAATATGAAATATATGCGAAAAAAGTTTTAGATTTGCTAGAAAATCACGAAATTCGCGCCCTCGTAGACAACAGAAGCGAGACAATAGGTAAGAAAATTAGAGACGCTGAAATGCAAAAAATCCCGTTTATGCTGATTGTAGGCGAGGAAGAAGAGAAAAACGGTACTATTTCTATCCGTCGCCATGGACAGGAAGGAAAAGGCAACATCAGCGTTACGATAGAAGAGTTTGCTGCAATAGTAGACGAAGAAATCAAAAAGACATTAAAAGTATTTACAGTTTAACTTAAATTATAAAGTCATAGCAATAAGAAGCAACAGAGGTTATCAACCTCGCGTAGAAAAAAAGGATGCCCATAGAATAAACAATCTTATTCGTGGTGTACAAGAAGTACGTCTTGTAGGTGAAAACATTGAGCCAGGAGTTTTTAAACTTTCTGAAGCCCTAAGATTAGCGGATCAATTTGAATTAGATCTAGTTGAGATTTCGCCTAATGCGGAGCCACCGGTTTGTAAAATCATGGATTACAAGAAATTTGTTTACGAGCAAAAGAAACGTGATAAGATTCTAAAAGCGAAATCTACTCAAGTAGTCGTTAAGGAAATTCGTTTTGGTCCTCAAACAGATGAGCATGATTATGAATTTAAGAGAAAGAACGCTGAAAAGTTCTTGAAAGAGGGTGCTAAATTGAAAGCGTTTGTTTTCTTTAAAGGACGTTCAATCATTTATAAGGATCAAGGTCAAATCTTATTATTGAGATTAGCTACGGACTTAGAAGAATTTGGTAAAGTGGAAGCTATGCCAGTTCTTGAAGGGAAGAGAATGATTATGTTCATTGCTCCCAAGAAGAAAAAATAATACTCAGTTTGCAGTATCGAGTATTCAGTTGTATAACTTTGAACTTGAAACATCATACTTGAATCAAAATAAGATACTGAAGCAAATTCAGTATAAAGATAAGTAAGTAAGAATAAATTAAAACACTAGGAAAAAATGCCTAAAATGAAAACCAAATCTAGCGCCAAGAAACGTTTTAAAGTTACTGGTTCTGGAAAGATTAAAAGAAAGCATGCTTTTAAAAGTCACATCTTGACTAAAAAATCTAAAAAACGTAAATTAGCTTTGACACATTCAGCGCTAGTTCACAAATCAGATATGAAAAGCATCAAACAACAATTAAGAATTATTTAATAAAGTCTTAAAGTTGCAAAGTCAAAAGTCTTCAAGACTTTCGACATTCGACATTAAAAACTTTTGACTAAATAGTCTTTAGGTTAAAACAATTTAAAATAACCTTGGAGTATGGCCTTTAAGTTCTCTTGATTTAATTCGGGACGCCTGCTACAAAAAAAACAATAAAATTATGCCAAGATCGGTAAATTCAGTTGCAAAAAGAGCAAGAAGAAAAAAAATAATGAAGCTAGCCAAAGGATACTTTGGTAGACGTAAAAACGTTTGGACAGTAGCTAAGAATGCGGTAGAGAAAGCAATGTGCTACGCTTACCGTGATAGAAAAGTGAACAAAAGAAATTTCCGTGCTTTATGGATTCAACGTATCAACGCTGGAGCTAGATTAGAAGGAATGTCTTATTCACAATTCATGGGAAAAGTAAAAGCTAACGGAATCGAATTGAACAGAAAAGTTCTTGCAGATTTAGCGATGAACCACCCTGAAGCTTTCAAAGCTGTACTTAATAAAGTAAAATAAACGTTTTATAAACTCCATTTAGATTACTTACTTATATAAAAACCTCAATCGAAAGATTGGGGTTTTTTGTTTTTGATAAACTTCACTAACTAACTCATAAATGAATTCAAAATAGAACTTTAATTATCGAATCTAATTGAGTAAATTCGTACTATGAACACCACAAGAAGACTGTATTTCCCTATTCATATATTCGTATTGACTATACTTCTTGTGTTCCAATCCTCATGTGGTAAAAAATCAAAAAAGGACATAACCAAGACAAAAGACTTCACTGTAATAAATAAACTATTAGCAAACGGTTACAAACATTTTCAAGATGAAGAAACTGATAGCGCTTATTATTATTTCAACAAAGCAAAAAATGCCGCCGAAATAAAAAACGATACTTCAAGAATTATTAATTCCTTAAGTTGGATGGCACAAATACAAAGACATCAAGGTGACTACGTAGGGAGCGAAGCCACAGCTGTAGAGGCACTCCCTTTTATAGAAAATACCGATAAATATCCCAATGGGAAATGGAACATCTATAATCAACTTGGTAATAATTATTTATGCACATTGTACTTTGATAACGCCCTTTATTATTTCAATAAAGCATTACTTTTAAAAACTGATCCAATTGAAAAGGCAGGTATGAAAAATAATATTGCCTTAACCTATATGGCACAAAACAAATACCAAGATGCAATAAAAATTCTTTCACCTCTAACCTTAAAAAAAGATTTTATAGAGGATCCAGAAGCATACTCAAGAGTACTTGACAATTTAGGCTATTGCTATAGTCAAACAGGAAATGCAAAAGCAATTGATTACCTATATCAATCTGTAAAAATTAGAGCGCAAGAAAAGAATGAACGAGGACTAATTGGAAGTTATTATCATCTTTCCCAATTTTATAAAAAAAACAATCTGAATTTAGCCACTCATTATGCCAACTTAGGCTATGAAAAAGCAACCAAACTAAATAGTGTAGATGATCGTTTGGAATGTTTAGAACTATTAATCCAAAACAGTTCTGGAAATAAATCAAAAGAATATTCATTAATATACCTTCATATCAATGACAGCATTAATAAAATAAGGCAAAAAGCTAAAAATCAGTTTGCCAAAATCAAGTACGACTCCACTAAAGAAAAGGATGAGAATCTAAAACTGAAAACACAAAAAGCAGAAAATGCTCTTCAATTAGAATTACAAAAAAACAAAACACTATTATTATACTTTATTGTAGTAATTATAATAGCCATAGCAGGTTTTTCATATTACTATCTAATTGCAAAAAGTAAAAGAGAGAAAGTTAAAACATCTTATGACACAGAAATAAGAATCTCAAAAAAATTACATGATGAACTGGCGAATGATGTATTTCAAGCTATGGCATTTGCTGAAACACAAGACTTGTCCACTAGTCAAAATAAAGAAATACTACTTAACAACTTAGACACCATCTATTCAAGAACAAGAAACATTTCTAAAGAAAATAGCATTGTTGAAACGGGAACTTATTTTTTATCTAATTTAAAAGAAATGATATCTGGTTTTAACACAGACACAACACAAATTATAACAAACGGTTTGGATTCAGTCAATTGGCCAACCATCGAAAAAACCAAAAAAATAACTCTTTATCGGGTATTGCAGGAACTGCTGGTCAACATGAAAAAACATAGTAATAGTAGTTTGGTCGTGCTATCTTTCAATTTAAACGAAAACAAGATCCACCTCAATTACACTGACAATGGCGTTGGCGTCCCTTTTAATAAAATAAATTTAAAAAATGGGCTCAAAAATGTGGAAAACCGTATTCATGCTATAAAAGGAACCGTTACTTTTGATACTAAATCTGACAAAGGGTTTAAAGTACAAATCACTTTCCCTTCCTAATAGCTGACTTCATGTTTAAAAAAATATTAATAGCCGAAGATTTGGATAGCATCAGCATCACAGTTGAGCAAGCATTAAAAGAGCTATCCATTACAGAGATTCATCATGCCAAATATTGTGATGATGCTTTACTAAAAATAAAAAAGGCCCTTCATGATGAGGATCCGTATGACCTACTGATTAGTGATCTTTCGTTCAAAATTGACCATAGAACAAATAAACTGACTAGCGGAGACGAACTTATTGAATCTGTAAAAAAAATACAACCAGATATTAAAACCATTGTCTTTTCAATTGAAGATAAATCCTATAGAATAAAATCTCTTTTTAACGACCTAGGAATTAACGCCTATGTGCCAAAGGGCAGAGATAGCATCCCTCAACTCCAGAAGGCAATTCAAAGTATTTATTCCGAGGATGAGAAAACCCTATCTGAAGAATGGTCTCATGTTTTGAGAGATAAGTCATTGCTAGAAATCGAAGCATATGACATCACTTTATTAAAACTATTATCGAAAGGGTTTATCATAGACGAAATTTCTTTATCACTTAAAAACTCTGGCATAGTACCAAATGGCAGCAGCAGTATTGAGAAACGAATCAACAAACTTAAAATTTACTTTAAAGCTAATAACAATGTGCACCTTATCTCGATATCAAAAGACTTGGGATTAGTATAAAATTACCCTCCGATTTAATCCAAATAGAAAAGCTAAATCATTTAAGTTCATAATCTTATTTTATACAATTTACCTATTAATTTTCTGCTTTACGGTTTCCCGTAAGGTTATCTCTTGTATTGCAATTAAATTTGTATTGACTTAAAATTCACGGAATGTTTCATTTAAATAATCAAATCATGCAAATTCATAATGAAGAAGAAATACTGGATATTACCATAAAAAGCAATGAAGATTTCATTGATAACAAATGGGGTAAACAACTTGCTGATTATAAGAATTATGTAAAGGAATACATTAAACATTATAAAAAAGCGCAGAAAGGAAATGAAGTATCACGAGCACTATATCCGTATATGAGAGTAAAATGGGAAGCGTTAAATGATCGGCTTAATACGGCAAGCAACAGAAATATTCTCACAGAAAAGCAAATCAAAAAGATAACTAAAATTAAAGCAAAAATAATTAACACCTGCGCCGAATAATATCAATCTATATAAAAGATAGTTAATACATTAGGCGCAACCTATTACTTCAAATCGAAGAAAAATTAGCCCGCAATGAGGTTTACCGTAAAGAAATCCATTTATCTCATTGTACTTTTGAAAAAAAACAAGATGACCAGTATAAGTAACATACAAATATCCTTTTATTGCTTATTTCTAGTCTTGGGCTCTTGTAAAAACCCCATCAAATCGCCACAAACAATCAATCATTCCACTTTTGAAGTTAAGAAAGAAATAGAACCTTCAGAACTTGGTAAATACGCGCAACAAGTAACAGGTACTGATGAAAACGGAAACAACGTTCATGGAAACATAAATATTGAAGGAAAAATTGGTCTTGGTACCCTTGTCAAGAAAGATGCTGAAAACATTGAAATTGTCGTGGAATGGAACGGAATAAACAGATTATTGGCCACGGATGCAGAAGGTTATCAATACAACCTAAAACTCAAGTAATTTTTACTCATCCAATAAGTATTTAGCTCAGTGTTATTGACATCTTCTATTTCAGCTATACCTGCTTCTTTTTTCCATTATAAATAAAGGTTTAACAGCAATTGTTTTAAAATAAATGACTAGGTTGCAGCCAATTCAATCTTAGTTTTTCCCAAATAAATGAAACGCATTCTCTTAGTATTCCTACTTCTTTTTTACACTTTACTTTACTCCCAAACCAAATTACTCTCCTGGAATATTGAAAATTTAGGACAATCAAAATCTCAACTAGAAATTGCCGATATAGCTCAGACAGTGCGAGATTATGATGTAATTGCAATCCAAGAAGTAGTAGCGGGTTATGGCGGTGCCCAAGCCGTTGCAAAACTGGCAGACGAACTGAACCGTAAGGGTACCAAATGGAATTATATAATTAGTGATCCTACAAGTAGTAGTGCCTATAAAACGGAGCGTTATGCTTATATGTGGAAAACCGCAAAACTTAAATTAATTGGCACCGCATGGTTAGAAAAAAAATACCATTTAGAAATTGATAGGGAGCCTTATTTGGCCACATTCGAATATCAGGAAAAACAATTTACCGTTGTGAATTTTCATGCTATAACAAAAAAAATGCAGCCAGAAACCGAAATAAAATATTTTAAGTACCTGCCTGATGAATACCCTACTCTAAACTTAATATTTGTTGGCGACTTTAATTGTCCGCAATCACATACGGTTTTTAATCCTTTGAGAAAAATGGGATATCAACCTATATTGGTTGGTCAAAAGACATCTTTAAAACAAAAATGTAAGAATAACAACTGCCTTGCTTCTGAATTTGACAATATGTATTACAAAACCTCCAAGATTAAAAGTACAAACTCAGGGGTTATTTCTTTTTATAAAAACTTCAACTCGCTGAAAGAAGCGAGGAAAATATCAGACCATATCCCTATCTGGTTTGAATTTTTGCTAAATTAATTATTCGAACACTTCAAATGTATCGCCGTCGAAACTTGCAAAAACCATAGACGGATGAGAATCCTGGTGGTAGACATTCCCCTTATTATCAATAGCTATCGCACCGGCAAAGCCATCATACGGCTTTAGTTCGTTAAAGGTTTTAGCAAAAGCTTCTTCTAAAGAAAAACCATCAGTAACACGGGTTACGATTTTAGTAGCTGTGGCATTACTCATGATGTCCTCACCTACTCCTGTTAGACTCACTCCACAGAAAGCATTAGCATAATTCCCCGCGACAGTTGCAGAATCAGAGATTCTACCGGGAACTTCAAATCCTTTACCTCCGGTAGAAGTGGCAACTGCTATTTTTCCATATTGGTCAAAAGCAACACAACCTACGGTTCCTGTACCTAATGATTTTACTTTTTCTTCATGCTCTGCACGACGTTGTGGAATTTCGGTTGAAAATGCTTCAAAACCATTTTTCCTTGCAAATTTTGTCGCACCACTCCCACCTAAAACGCGATCGTCGTATCCCATTAATATTTGGGCAACTTGAACTGGATTTTTTACTTCTTCGATATTAATAACACCGCTCATCTTTTGGGTTTCCCCATCCATTATTGCAGCACTCATCCTGATTTTTCCGTCACTTTGTATTTGGGACCCAATGCCTGCATTAAACAATTCATTGTCTTCTAAAAGTGAAACTGCAAAAACAACTGTTTCCAAAGCTGAGTGCGACTTTAGATAATCATACGAATCTTTAACTATTTGTTCTAAAGCGCCTTGTTTGGCTATTTTTGTCTCATTACTTGTTGAAGATTCAGAGAAAAAACCACCGTGTATAATTAGTTTCATTAATTTTTGATTTCAGATTGTAAATTCAGTAGTGTGACATAGCTATTTTATAAACATAACATCAGCATTGTGCTGGCATTCGTCCGCCCTCAACTTACATTAGTTATATTATGAAGTATGAATTTGCATTTTATGTGTACCAATGTTATAAGTATCATTCATACTCATCACGTGAACCACCAAATTATTTATCGAAATAGGTTGTCCCAATTCTACCTGAGTCAGATTCGTATCTTTTATATCGCGTCCATCAACTAAAATAACTAATCCGGAACCAATCGCTTCCATCTCGTTATTATTCGTTATTAACAAACCTGTATCTTCTCCCAATCCAATTCCAAGAACTCTTGGATTACTGACTACAGTTTGAAACAAGCGACCTATTCTACCCCTTCTTACGAAGTGGGTATCAATAACAACTCCATCGATTAAACCGAGTCCGCTTGTGATTTTCACTTCACCTTTCAATAAAGCTTCTGAGCTACTTCCTTGATAGATCATACTGTTAGAAGCTGCTGCTGCTCCAGCAGATGTTCCAGCATAAACAAACTCCTCGTTATGGTATTTATCCAATAAGATATCATGAAATGGTGTTCCTCCAAGAATTGAAGTCAAACGCAATTGATCTCCTCCCGTAAATATTACAATATCGGCTGCTTTTAAGCGTGTCAAAACAGCAGGATCTGCCGCTTCTTCTCGTTTCTCAATATAAAGAACGTCTATGTTCTTCGCATCTAAATAAGAAAAAGCTTTTACATATTCAGGACCAATTTCTTTTGGAATATTTGATGCCGTAGTAACGACCTCAATACGTGAATTCTCTTTATGTTTTGATTCGCTGATTATTCTTTTAAGAATTCCAGTTTCAAAAAAATTTAAATTACTGGCGCTATTTTTATCTAAATCGGTTTCAGTAAAACTTCCTTTGTCTACTGCACCTCCTATTATTATCAATTTTCCTATTATATTCATGCGGCAAAAATAAACAAAATAAAAAAAGGAGCTATTGAACTAGTCTGTTTATTTTTAAAATTATAAACGCACTACAACTGTTAATTAACAGTACATAAATTTTGTTTCATATTTAAAAACCATTATATTGGTAGCAATATATTCTTTAATAGAAACAAGATAGAATAGAGTTTACTAAAAGTAATTTGTTTCAACTAAAATAACCCTTCCATTTTTATGAAAATAATAAAAGTACAAGCACTTCGTGGACCAAATATTTGGAGCATCCAAAGAAAAAAATTAATCCAAATGCGATTGGATTTGGAGGAAATGGAACAGTTTCCAACAAATAAGATAGAAGGATTTAAAGAAAGAATAGAAGCAATGTTTCCTACAATGATTGAACATCGTTGTTCGGAAGGTTGTCGAGGCGGTTTTTTTTCCAGAGTGGAACGTGGTACTTGGATGGGGCATGTAATTGAACATATCGCACTTGAAATACAAACATTAGCCGGTATGGAGACTGGATTTGGAAGAACTCGTGAAACCAAAACCCTTGGGACTTATAATGTTGTTTTCAGCTACACAGAAGAGAATGTCGGACTTTTTGCTGCAGAATCTGCTGTTGCAATTGCTGAAGCATTAATCGCGGGAACTGAATATGACCTAGAAAGTGACTTACAAAAAATGCGAGAAATCAGGGAACGTGTTCGTTTAGGACCAAGTACTGGAAGTATCGTGGAAGAAGCCGTTTCGAGAAATATCCCCTGGATAAGATTAGGAACTAATTCATTAGTACAATTGGGTCATGGGATAAACCAAATGCGTTTTCAAGCGACCATCACTTGCAAGACTAGTAGTATAGCTGTAGATATGGCTTGCAACAAAGAACTGACAAAAAAAATGCTCGATATGGCTTCTATTCCTGTAGCCAGCGGAAGTATTTGTGTAGATGAAGAAGATTTGGCAGAGACCATAAATAAAATTGGCTACCCTATTGTCCTTAAACCGCTTGATGGAAACCATGGTAAAGGGGCTTCAATCAATGTTACTAATTGGGAAGATGCTGTTTCTGGTTTGGCTTTCGCCAAAGGATACAGCAAGCGTATTATCGTTGAAAAATTCATTACTGGTTTTGATTTTAGAATCTTAGTAATTGACAATAAATTAGTAGCTGCAGCAAAACGAGTACCTGCTCACGTAATAGGAAATAGTAAAAATTCAATCCAAGAATTGATTGACGTTGAAAACCTAGATCCAAGAAGAGGTTATGGACATGAAAATGTTTTAACACAGATTGATGTTGACAGAGATACCGAAGACCTACTTGAAAAACTAAACTATACTTTAGAAACAATTCCAAGATCAGGTGAGATTGTGTTTTTGAAATCTACCGCTAACCTAAGTACAGGTGGCACCTCTGTAGATGTAACAGATATGATGCATCCAGAAAACATATTTCTAGCCGAAAGAATTTCAAGAGTAATTGGATTAGACATTTGTGGTGTGGATATTATGGCCGAGAATTTAACGCAACCTTTGAAAGAGAATGGTGGTGTTATTCTTGAAGTAAATGCAGCCCCAGGTTTTAGAATGCATCTTGCGCCTTCTGAAGGTCTACCTAGAAATGTAGCAGCTCCTGTTATTGATATGCTCTATCCTCCAGGAAAATCATGCCGAATTCCAATTATCGCTGTAACCGGTACTAATGGTAAAACAACCACTACACGATTACTAGCACATATTGTAAAAAACAATGGCTACAAAGTAGGTTTCACTACTTCTGATGGAATTTATATTCAAAATCACATGATGGAAAAAGGAGACACTACTGGACCTTTAAGTGCACAATATGTATTAAGAGATCCTACCGTTGAGTTTGCCGTTTTAGAAACTGCTAGAGGAGGAATATTGCGTTCTGGTCTAGGTTTCAGTATTTGTGATATTGGGATTATAACCAATATTCAAGAAGACCATTTGGGAATAAGTGATATACACTCTTTGGATGATTTGGCAAGAGTTAAAGCTACTGTTGTAAAAAGCATCAAGAAAGACGGTTGGGCAATTTTGAATGGAGATGATGAACATTGTATAAAATTAGGTGCTGATTTGAACTGTAATGTGGCTTACTTCAGTTTAGATGAAGAAAATCCGTTCATCAAGAAATTAAGCGCTGAAGGAAAAACAGTTGCCGTCTACGAGAATGGTTTTATCACTGTCAAAAAAGGAGAGTGGAAAATCAGAATCGAACGTGCCACTCATGTTCCTTTAACACTTGGTGGGAAGGCTAAATTCATGATTGCAAATGTTCTTGCAGCAACCTTAGCCAGTTATTTATGGGGATTCAAAACGGAAGATATTAGTTTGTCATTACAGACTTTTATTCCTAGTGCTGCTCAAACCCCAGGACGTATGAATATTTTTGAATTCAAAAAATTCAAAGTCTTGATTGATTTTGCTCATAATGCTTCTGGATACAAAGGTGTTGAAGAGTACTTACAAAGTGTAGACGCTACCAAAAAAATTGGAATTATTGCGGGTGTTGGAGATCGTCGTGATGAAGACATTCGAGAATGTGCTACTATTGCAGCCAGAATGTTTGATCATATCATCATTCGACAAGAAAAATATTTGAGAGGAAGAACTGAAAATGAAATAATTGATCTAATATTAGAAGGAATTTCTGCTTCAGGTAAAAATGTGACTTACGAAATCATCCCAAAAGAAACAGAAGCTATCAGACATGCCATCAATTGTGCTGAAGAAGGAAGTTTTATTACTGCCTTAAGCGATGTAGTTACTAATGCTATCGAAATTGTACAAGAATATTTGGACAAAGAAAATGAATATGGTAGCGTTTAATTTTTTTATATAAACACAAAAGCTACTGGAAACAGTAGCTTTTTTTTTGCTAAAAAATCGACATTCCAGTCTTATTAGTGAGTAGTTCCAAGGCATGCATTCCCAATTCTGAATTACCTTTCATATTTAATTTAGGAGACCATGTAGCTACCACAAAAACTTTTGGAAATAACGCGACAATACCACCGCCAATTCCACTTTTACCTGGCAATCCTACTTTATACGTAAACTCACCTGACTCATCATAAAATCCGCAGGTCTGCATCAAAGCATTTAATCTTTTTACTTGACTCTGTGTCAAAATTTGTTTTCCTTCTTTAGTTTTCCCTTCATTGGCAAAAAAGTAAAAAGAATGTGCCAGTTCATTGCAAGTCATTTCAATCGAACATTGATGAAAATAGAAATCCAAAACAACGTCAACATCATTTTCAATATTTCCAAATGACTTTAAGAAATTAGCCAAAGCGGCATTTCTAAAACGGGTGTCTTTCTCCGATTGGGCTACATCCAAATTATATTCAATTGTTGGACTTCCAGAAATCAACCTTATATAGGCTAGAAAATCATCTTTGGGATTTTTTAAACAGGAAACTAACATATCAGCTATGACAATTGCTCCCGCATTAATAAATGGATTTCTCGGGATACCTTTTTCATGTTCTAATTGAACCAAAGAATTAAAAGCAGTTCCTGAAGGTTCAACACCCACTCTTTCCCATATTTTTTCATCTAAAAAAGAAAAGGCCAAAGCCACAGTTAATGCTTTTGAAATACTCTGAATAGAAAATTTTTCATTGCTGTCTCCAATGCCAAAATCGCCTCCTTCGATTGTAGTCAAATGAATCCCAAACTTATTTGGGCTCACCTTAGCTAATTCCGGTATGGTTAAAGTCACATTTCCTTTAGTGGGAAACCCATTTGACTCTTGTTGTATCTCTTGTAAAATTGATGCGTAATCCATAATGTAATACTAGTTTTAGAAAGCGGTCAAAGTTAGGTCTTTTGTTTTTTCTTTCTGGCAGCAGGAAACAATACATTATTTAAAATTAAGCGGTATCCCGGAGAATTAGGGTGTAAATCCAAAACTGTTGGTGCTTCCCCCACCTGATGCTGAAAATCTTCTGGATCATGCCCGCCATAAAAGGTAAACATTCCCTTTCCTTTTTCACCATGAATGTAACGCGCTTCCCCATTCAATTCACAACTACCCATAATTAAAACATTTGATTTAATCAGCGCAGCATCAAAAGAAGTAGTCTGTCCCATAAAACCCTTTACAAGTTGGGTATGATTTTGACACAGCATACTTGGAATAGGATCCCATTTAGCGGAAAACTCCATTAAGGTAAAATAATCTTTATCCATTGGAATACGCCGTTTCTCCGTCATATCAATATCTGAAAATTCATATTTATCCGGTTTTCTTTCTAAAATAAAATCTTTAAAAGCAAAAGTATTCCCATAATTCATGCTAGACTGATAATTGGCATCACTTGGGTCTCCATCAAACATCGGTTCACAAATATCTACTCCATCAGCTGCCAAAGCAATATCAAAACTGTCTGTAGCGGAACACATAGCAAACATGAACCCTCCTCCAACAACAAAATTTCTTATTTTTTTTGCTACAGCTCCTTTTTCCTCTGAAACTTTTGCAAAACCTAATTTGGATGCTAACTCCTCTGCCTCTTTCTTATCCTCAATATACCAAGGTACATTTCTGTAGGCGCCAAAAAACTTCCCGTATTGTCCCGTAAAATCTTCATGATGTAAATGCAACCAGTCATAAAGCACTAATTGGTCGCTTAGGACTTCTTCATCGTATATGGGTGTAAATGGAATTTCGGCATAGGTTAAAACGAGTGTTACGGCATCATCCCAAAGTTGTTTTCCTTTAGGTGTATAAACGGCAATTCTAGGTGCTTTCTCGAGGATCACCGTTTCCATGTTTTGAGATGGGCTCGATATTTCATCTAAAATCCTCGCTTCTTCACTGTCTGAAAGAACTTCAAAACTCACCCCTCTAATTTGGCATTCCTTACGAATTTCTGGAGCATCAGGCAATAGAAAAGAACCACCACGGTAGTTGAGTAACCAACTGGCTTTAAACTTTTTTTCTAAACACCAAAAAGTAATTCCATACGCTTTCAGGTGGTTTTGTTGCGTATTTTCGTCCATCGGCAACAAAATAAAAGATGCTTTTGCTGCAATCGACACTAGAAAAACTAAAACAAAAAATACTCTTTTAGAAATCATTATATAAGATTTTAAATCAAAGATAGAAAAGGAAAAGTTTTATACTGCTCAAATTTCACTTTTTAAATCAATTCAGTTATAACATTATTGATTACAAGAAATTGCTTAAAACAAAGTGTAGAATACAAATAATTAAAAAACAGGTAAAACTACCTATAGTCAACCTAATTACAATTCTTAAATTTGAACTGTTACTTTATATTAATATAAACAGATAAAAAAATGGTTATGAACTTCATTGATAATAACAAGCCGTCTGATCGATCCAGTATCTTCAGAAAACTAGGAATAGGAGTTTTAGTAATCCTTATTCTATCTTTCTATATTTTATCTTTCCTATTCCTTAGTTTATAATTTACCTCTATTAAAACGGGTTAAATAGTTATCGAAGCAATTTCATTTTGAATCGCAAAGACTACTAATCCTGCAATATTTCTAGATTCTGTTTTAAGCAATAAATTATTCCTATGCCCTTCAACTGTCCTTGGACTTATAAACAGTTTCTCTCCAATTTCTATTGTTGTTTTTTGATCGCATATCAGTTGCAACACTTCTAATTCTCTAGAAGTAAGAAAGCCACTATCTAATTTACTTTTGTTATTCTTAGACGTCAACACAGTATCCTGAATAATTTTCATTACCGTATCATTATAATAGAACCCTTTATTCGCCACTTCTTGAATCGTTCTTAACAACTCCTGTGGAGTCGCATTTTTTACGATATAAGAAACGGCACCAATATCTATCATATTAGCAACAAAAGATTTCGAATCATAACTAGTCAAAGCAATAATTTTAATTTGAGGAAAATCTTTATGAATAATTTTTGTTGCTTCAACACCATTCAACAAAGGCATTTTTAAATCTGTTATAATAATATCAGGCAACTGACTACTTTCTTTTAAAAAGGAAATCAGCTCTAATCCATTTGAAGCCTCGTGAATAATTTCTATGTTTTCTTCTCTACCTAATAAAAAGGAAATTCCTTTTCTAAAAAGAACTTCATCATCTACTAAGACAATTTTTATGGTGTCATTCATATTCTAAAAATTTAATAGTACACTAATTCCTTTGCCAATCTTAGAATCAACGGTCAGAGTAGCATTTAAAAAATCAACTCTGCTCCCAATATTTTTCATTCCCAGACCATTTTGGTTCTTTTTGTCTTTTATATCAAAACCTACTCCATTATCTGTGTATCTAAAATATCTCCCCACTTCATTCTCCCCAAATGAAAGCGTAATTTCAGACGCTTTACCATGACGCACGGAATTATTCATTAATTCCTGTAATATTCTAAACACATGAAGGTCCTTCTCTTTATCAGCATCATCAAACTCCAGATTATTTTGATAATCGACTCGTACTGCTTTACTACTGTTAAACTCAGAGCAGAGTTCTTCAATTCCTGCATGAAGGCCAAATTTATCGAATACCGGAGGTAATAAATCATGAGCAATTCTTCTTGTGTTTTCTAAAGCTTTGGCGGTAAGTTCAATTATATTGCCAGTAATTTCAAGCGTCTCTTTTGCCGTTAAATTAGGTGTCTTTAGCAAGTGACTGTTTAAGGAAACAATATTAAGTTTCGAACTGATGTCATCGTGTAAATCCTGTGCAATCCTTTTGCGTTCTTCTTCTTGGGTGATAATTACGGCGCGCAATTGTTCTTTTTGATGCTGAATTTCTAAATCTTTCTTCTCAAATTCTTTTTGGAGAATCTTCTTTCGAGAATAATAGAAAAACAAAATCAATACGACTGCTAGGATTATAAAAAAGACAGAAGTGTACAATATTATTGTAACGATTTCTCTCTCATAAACTGGATTCATTTTCATCTTAATTATTGTTTTTTTTCAATTGGATTGGTTTTTTATAAAAACTTTTATACCATTCAAACATAATAAATAATTGATAAATAACATATAAAAACGAGTTAGTCACCCAAGTAATTTTATTCCAATTTCCGCTCATATTAACGATGAAATTCCCAACTAAAAACAAAATTGTACTACCAAATAAGTAAAATAAAATTCCCATATTGATATAATAGAATTCCTTCTTATCAGTTAGCATATTATAAAAATGAAAAACTCCATATACAATCAATAAGAAAGAGGTAATAAATATTTCGAATAAATTAAAACTAAAAAACAAATTGGGTTCAAGACCATACTGAATTCCTAAAATAACGACGCAACATACATAACCGATATTAATAATTTTCTTTTGTAAATGATTTTTAAAAAGTGATTTATAAAACAGGCTTAGAAGTATAAATTGGCCAACGAAATAAAAATGAGATAAAAATAGGTTATAAATTCTCAAGGAGGATAAATAAGCAGAAACCAGTTGGATAACCAAAATGACTAACAGATAAACCATAAAGATTTTATTGGCTTTGCCATGAGTACCTAATCGAATACTAAACAATACTAAATTTACAAATAAAAGAAAATAACCAATATTTGCTATTAAATGCCAAATGTAGCTCATCATTATAATTGTATTGGACTATTAGTATTACAAACTAAAGACCAAGACTGCATAAATTCATAAAAATCATCCTCCGCAACATTGAGCTTTCTATTATGCACTTGCTTTTTCTCCCAACGTTTAGCCCATTTTTGAACCTTTTTTAAAGGAATAGCATTGATTAATACTCCAATTTCAATAGTTCCTTTATTGGGTTCTGTTTCTTTTGACATTTTAGTTTTATTAAATCCTTAGAATCTTGGCGTTAATTTAAAAGCATCCGCTAAATTAGTGTAATTTATAATTTTAACACCTAAAACACTACTTTTTATACTATTAAAAACAGCTTAAAATTACTAGTTTTAAAATATCAAAAATAATTTTAAATTAAAACAACAGAAGCAACCCATTCCTTACAAATAAATAACAAAATTCGTTATCTACTCCTTCCTTCAAGAAACTGGTTCTGTTGCATCTATATCTGATGAGATTGCTGTTTTATAAAAGCTCACCTTCCACTCATAAAGGATAAATAAATGATATAAAATCACCAGGAAAGCATTAATAGTCCATGGGAAGAAATGATATTTATCGCCTAACATTTCCATTAAATTGCCTACTAAAAAAAGAACTGTACTACTGAACAAATAAAATATTATCCCAATGGTTGCATGGTAGAATTCTTTTTTTTCTGACAACATATTATACAAATGTATAACAGCTAAAATTACTATAAGAAAAGAGGTAACAACAATTTCAAGTTTATTAAACTTAAAAAAAGCAGCTGGATCAATTAAATACTGAATACCAATTACTGTAAGTCCACCTAGAAGAAGACTATTAGCCATTTTTTTTTGCCAGTCTAATTTGTAAATGGATTTATAAAAAAGATTCAAACATATAAATTGACCTACAAAATAAAAATGGGATAAAAACAGATTATCGCCATACAGTTCAGTACAGATATGAGCTATAACCTGAACAGTAATTATTAAAAAAAGATAATAAGTAAAAATTTTATAGGGTTTGCTGTTTTTATAAAAACGCATCACATATAAAATAAAATTAAGAAACAGTAAAACATAGCTTATATTTACAAATGTAGTATACATATAACCCTACAATTTACTGATTTAATGGACTTGTGTCATCACCTTTATTTGGAGGACTAGGCTCTGTAAAATCGTAAACAATACCTTCCTCAGCACTATTTAATCCAAGTTCATTTGGTCCAAAGACATCTCGATAAACCTGTGCTGCTTCGTCCCATTCTGCACCTACAAATAACAAAGTCTTTTGCTTTTTATCATTGATCCCTATATATGCTCTAACCGCTGTAGTTTCAAGCTCCAAAACCATCTCTAGAGTTTCTCTTAAAATTACAAAAGAGTTTACCTTTTTCTTACTCTCTTCTATCGTTGTATCCTCTCGATAGTTTTTCGTCCATACTTCTGCTTCTTTTACAGGCACAATAATATCTTGTTGGAAATTTTTTTCTGACATATATTTATAATTTACTGATGAATAAATAGTTAAACTTGATTAATAGGAGAGCTAAACTACTAAAATAAATTTAAAGAAATAGGAACTTAATTACACTAACATCAAAAAATTAGTAACAATTATAAAGAAATTCAGCTATATAAGGTATTAAAAAAGCCTATAAAAATAGGCTTGTGATATTTTCTAAAAAGGCATGTCACTGTCGTCGTCGTCGTCATTCAGGTTACTCCCGAATGCTTCGTGTGCCGAAGGTAAATTTTTAGTTATAAAGGGATTATCATCGTCATTCATAGAAGAAGGTAAATCATCATAATTACCACTATGATCTTCTAAGTTATCAAACTTACCTAAATGTCCAATGAACTTCAAACGAACGTTTTCAATACTACCATTACGGTGCTTAGCAATCATTATCTCTGCCTGCCCTGCAGTAGGAGAAGCTTCATCATCATCCCATTCGTCAATTTTATAATATTCCGGACGGTATAAAAACGATACAATATCGGCATCTTGCTCAATCGCACCCGATTCACGAAGGTCAGAAAGTAAAGGTCTTTTACTAGATCCACGGGTTTCAACCGCACGCGATAGCTGTGAAAGCGCTATTACGGGAACATTAAGTTCTTTTGCTAATGCTTTTAAGTTTCGGGAAATTGTTGATATTTCCTGCTCTCTGTTTCCACCACCTTTACCATTTCCTCCGGCAGTCATTAATTGCAAGTAATCCACAATAATGATTCGGATTCCATGTTGTGACACCAAACGTCTCGCTTTAGCTCTTAAATCAAAAATAGACAGTGAAGGAGTATCATCAATAAACAAAGGAGCTTTCTCTAAGTTTTTAACCTTAGTACTCAATTGTTCCCATTCGTGCTTTTCTAATTTACCAGTACGCAATTTCTCTGAAGACAATCCAGTTTCAGATGAAATCAAACGCGTAATTAATTGTACAGATGCCATCTCTAATGAAAACAAGGCAACTGGCATTCCATAATCAATAGCCATATTCCTTGCCATTGACAATACAAACGCAGTCTTACCCATCGCCGGTCTAGCTGCGATAATAATTAAATCACTAGGCTGCCAACCTGAAGTAATTTTATCTAACTTTTCAAATCCTGTGGCTACACCACTTAAACCTTCTTGTCCTGCAATTTCTTCAATTCGTTTTTTAGCCTGTAGTACTAAACTTTGAGCAGTTTCAGAACTTCGTTTTATATTTCCTTGAGTAACTTCATAGAGCTTCGATTCCGCTCTGTCCAATAAATCAAAAACATCCGTACTCTCATCATAGGATTCTTCGATTATTTCCGAAGAAATCCGTATTAAACTACGTTGAATGAATTTTTGAAGAATAATTCTAGAGTGAAACTCGATATGTGCTGATGAGGATATCTTTTGCGTAAGCTGGATTAAATAAAAATCACCACCCGCTAAATCTAACTTCGCATTTTTCTTTAACTGTGCTGATACCGTCAGTAAATCGATAGGCTGTGTTTCCGTAAACAACTGAACGATTGCCTCAAAAATATGTTTGTGAGCATCTTTATAAAAAGCATCAGGAGATAGAATATCAATAACATCATCTACTCCTTTTTTATCAATCATCATAGCCCCAAGAACGGCTTCTTCCAACTCTAAAACCTGTGGAGGCAGTTTCCCTTTTTCCAAGTTTATAATTGTTGTTTTGTCGACCTTAACGGGGTTTATATTCCTGAAGTTTTCCATGTAGCGAAAGTAACAAAAAATTAAAAAATATTCCTGTTGACTTATTACAAATAATTGTTTATAACTAACTGATTTTTGTTTATAACCAAAAAAAAATCCGAAACTGTTGGGCTTCGGATTTTTTTAAATTTGTAAGATTTTACTCTTTGTATTCACCCATTTTACTGTATTTATCCATTCTCTGAGCGATTAAGTCTTTTGTTGATAAGTCTTTAAGTTCATTAAATCCTTTCATGATATATTCTTCCACAGTTGTAAAAGTTGTTTCTCTATCGTAGTGAGCTCCTCCTAATGGTTCTGGTATAATATCGTCAATTAATTTTTGCCTTTTCATGTCTGAAGAAGTCAATTTTAATGCTTCGGCAGCAATTTCTTTATACTCCCAGCTTTTCCATAAAATAGAAGAACAAGATTCTGGAGAAATTACAGAATACCAAGTGTTTTCAAGCATATAAACGCGATCTCCCACTCCTATTCCTAATGCACCACCTGAAGCTCCTTCACCAACAATAACAGTGATAATAGGCACCTTAAGGCGAACCATTTCAAATATATTTCTAGCGATTGCTTCTCCTTGTCCGCGTTCTTCCGCTTCAAGTCCTGGATAAGCACCCGGAGTATCTATAAGTGTCAGAACAGGTATACCGAATTTCTCTGCCATTTTCATTAAACGCAAAGCTTTTCTATATCCTTCCGGATTTGCCATCCCAAAGTTTCTGTATTGACGAGTCTTTGTGTTATACCCTTTTTGTTGACCAACAATCATAAAAGACTGACCGCCAATTTTTCCCAAACCACCAATCATCGCTTTATCATCTTTAAAGCCTCTGTCTCCGTGAAGTTCCAGAAAAGTATCACCGCAAAGTGCTCTTACATGATCTAATGTATACGGCCTGTTTGGATGTCTCGACAATTGTACACGTTGCCATGCTGTCAAATTTTTATAAATAGTCTTTTTGGTATCTATTAGCTTCTTATTGATTTGCTTACAAGTATTTGTAACATCAACATCTGATTCTTTACCAATAACGATACATTTTTCTAACTGATCTTCTAGTTCTTTTATTGGAAGCTCAAAATCTAAATATTCCATAGGATTTGTGCGTTTTTGTTTTTTATTTGGAACTGCAAATATAAAATTTTAAATCGTTTGCTGTCGTTTATTTTTTATTTTACTCCTAAAAGGCATTTTAAAACCTTAATTTAACCCTTAAATTCTTTGTAAAACCTGGAGTTCTCATTGATTTAAAAGTGAGACCAAAATACAAATAAATCTAATTTACCCTTCTATAAGAATGACTTTTTTAGAAATATTTAAATACAGGTTTAAAACTCAACTCTTTAGTTTATGTCATTGTTTTCCAGTGGCTAATTCCATCCTTGACTTATATGCCTTTAGGTATTCACCTTTAGGAGTTCCGTCATCAAAAGAACTAAATTTCACTAACGTTCTCACTCCTTGACGTGCTGCTTCATTAGTAAAGCCTTCATATTCGATTCGGTACAAAGCAGAGTACAACTCAGCCCTTCCTGTACCATGATAACAATGAATCAGCACCGGATAATTGGCCTTATTGTCCATTATTTCCGCAAAGACTTCGATGTTTTTATCGTTTGGAACCTGTTCTGATGGATTACTAAAATAATTTACCCCTTTGATTTTTGCAACAGCATTTTTTTCGGCTTGGATTTCTCCAATTTTTTCAGGATTTAAAGCCAGATCATTCGTTCCCGGCATCCGCAAATCTACAATAGATTTAATATGATATTTCTTGACATAGCTTTCAATTTCATCAGGAGGAATAACTCCTGATTTATAAACCTTCCCTTCCGTGATGGTCTCAAAATTATGATTGATATTCATGTCGTAAACATATTTACCCATGAATACTAAGAGAAGCGCTAGCAGCGAGAAACCAATTATTTTCTTGTTCTTTTTCATTTATGAATTGCAAAGTAGCAATTGTAAATCTAGTGAAATTTAACTACTTCGCCTACTGCTATTTATCAAGGAGTCAATCTGCGTAATCTTAAATAAAAACTTTACCGCTTTATTCGACCGCGATCCTCTTTATGATAAAATCAAATCGATTTTCTTAGGTTCGAAGCCGATATACTTCCTCCAGAAAAAGCATAGAAAATCATCTGAAAATTAGTCAAACTTATATCAAGTCAGCAGGACTGGCATCCTCAATAGATGCTGCCGACTTTTTCCCTGCCTTGTGTTTAATTATCCCGTTTAAGATTACGGTAATAATGATAATTATAGCACCTACATAAAAGGAAACGCTCATTTTTTCTTTTCCACCAATGATGAAATAGGCTAAAATAATTCCATACACTGGTTCTAGGTTTGTAGTCAACATCACCGTATACGGACTCAGTTTTTCCATTACTTTCACAGAGGCTGTAAAAGCATAAGCCGTACATATTGATGCTAAAATCAGCATCAAGACCCAGTTGTTAAAGCTCAGTACAAAGAACTCCGCAGTAAATTTATTTTGGTATAAAAAATAAATAGATATAAAAAAGACACCTGCAATAAACTCATAAAAAGAGATTACGGTAGCATCATGATTTCTAATTAATTTTCCATTCATGAGGGTAAACAAAACCCCTAAAATAATGGAAACTAAAGCATACAACATTCCGTTTAGGTAATTTACTTCTACTTTCATGATCATACCTAATCCAGCTATTATTATGAGTCCAAAGAATACTTCGTACCACAACACCTTTCGACCATAAAAAAGCGGCTCTAACAAAGAAGCAAAAAAAGCACCCAATGAAAAAACAGAAAGCGTTATGGAAACATTAGAAACATGAATGGCATGAAAAAAAGTAATCCAGTGCATCGCAATCAGGAATCCCACGAAGATTAATTTCAAAAAGGAGTTTAATGGAATTCGGAAGGGTTTTTTCTTAAAAAGGATAAAGACGAATAAGAACACCGCTGCTAAGAGCATGCGATACCAAACAATGGCATCGGCAGTAATTGTAATTAAAGCGCCTAAAATAGCTGTAAAACCCCAAATAAATACAATTAGATGAAGGCTGATGTAACTTTTTAATTTATCGTTTTGCATTGCGTAGTAAAAAAATCGCTAATATTCCGAAAATAACGTTGGGAAACCACACGGCCAATAGTGGAGAAAAAGTAGATTTCTCAGCTAACGTACCAAATATTTTATCAAAAAACACATAGCCAAAAGCAATCGCGATACCAATGGTCAAGTTCATCCCCATTCCTCCCCTTCTTTTCTTATATGAAACAGAAACGGCGATTATCGTTAATATAAATGCCGAAACAGGTACGCTGTACTTTTTATATAAAACCACTAAGTAGATATTGATATTAGAAGAACCCCGCTTTCTTTCTTTATCAATAAATTGATACAGCTTATCTAAACTCAAGGTTTCTGCAATATAAATTACCGGAGTCAAATCTTCGAGATCAAAACTGAATTTGGTTTTTTTCTCTGGCATTTTTTCAATCTTATCGCCTAGTAGGCCTACCGTTCTTTTAGTGTAATCGTACATGGTGTATGTACTATCCTCTGGATTCCATTTTATTCTGCTGGCAGTAACCTTAGAAACCAGTTTTTCTTTATCAAATTTCTCTAGGGCAAAATTAAACGCCACTTTCGATTGTGCGTTAAAACTGTTTACATAGAGAAACTCATTGTCGTTAATTTGTCGGTACACATCGGTATTGTCACCGCGCATCTGCTCCTGACCTCCACCTTTTAGATACGTATATCTAAAGTTATTAAATCCTTCACTTGATGCCGGAACTACATAGAATCCCATAATCAAAACAAAAACTGAAATAAGCGAAGCCCCAAAAATATAAGGTCTCAAAAAACGGGTGAACGAGATTCCCGAACTTAAAATCGCAATAATCTCCGTATTATTAGCCAGTTTTGAGGTAAACCAAATAATCGATAAAAACAGAAATATTGGGAATAAAGAATTGGCAAAATAGATTGTAAAATGATAATAATAGATTGCAATATCTAAAATGGGCACCTTGTTTTCAATCATCTTATTCACCTTCTCTGATACATCAATAACAATCCCGATAGGAATAAACATAAACAACATAGCCCCAAAAGTGGCCAGGTATCTTTTCAGAATATATTTATCAATTATTGAAAGCATTTTAAAAAGTTTAAGGTTTACGGTTTAAAAGTTTAAGGTTTAGAACAGTTGCAAAATCACGCTAGGAGTTTTAAACTTTAAACTTAAAAACTTTAAACATTTTTTTATAATCTCTGGCTCATATTCTTCACCATCATTTCTTTCCAAGTTCTAAAATCGCCAGCTAAGATATGTTTTCTGGCCTCACGAACCAACCACATATAAAACCCAAGATTATGGATCGTAGCAATTTGTTTTCCTAAGTATTCATTAGCGGCAAACAAGTGACGCAAATACGCTTTAGTATACTCTGTATCCACATACGTGATTGCCATTTCATCAATAGGAGAAAAATCATCAGCCCATTTTTTATTTTTAATGTTAATCGTACCGTTAGCCGTAAACAACATTCCGTTTCTAGCATTACGTGTAGGCATCACACAGTCAAACATATCCACTCCTAAAGCTATATTTTCTAAAATATTTATCGGAGTTCCCACGCCCATCAAGTAACGGGGTTTGTCTTCTGGTAAAATTTCACAAACGATCTCGGTCATGGCATACATCTCTTCTGCAGGTTCCCCTACTGAAAGTCCGCCAATTGCGTTTCCTACTTGGTTTGAATTAGCAATATATTCAGCTGATTGTTGACGCAAATCTTTATAACAACTTCCCTGTACAATAGGAAAAAAGGCTTGTTCATAACCATATTTTACAGGCACTTTATCTAAATGGTCCACACAACGGTCTAACCAGCGGTGTGTCATTTTCATCGAGCGCTGTGCATAACGGTAATCACAAGGATAAGGCGTACATTCATCAAATGCCATGATAATATCGGCACCTATGGTACGCTGAATTTCCATCACATTCTCTGGAGTAAAAAAGTGGAACGAACCGTCAATATGCGATTTGAACTTTACTCCTTCTTCTTTTATTTTTCTATTTGCCGAGAGCGAATACACTTGGTATCCACCAGAATCCGTCAAAATATTACGGTCCCAATTCATAAATTTATGCAAACCACCGGCTTTCTCCAGGATCTCCATTTGTGGGCGCAAATATAAATGGTAAGTGTTTCCCAGGATAATATCTGGGTTTATATCTTCTTTCAATTCCCTTTGGTGCACCCCTTTTACAGAGGCTACGGTACCAACAGGCATAAAAATAGGTGTCTCTATAACACCGTGATCAGTAGTAATGCTTCCCGCTCTGGCTTTCGTCTGCGGATCTTTTTGTAATAAATCAAACTTCATAGTAACGTTTTTCTCCCGACCATTCGGGAGCGCAAAGATAGGTTAATTCGACAATTTGAAAATTAGATAATTACAAAAATTAATTAAGATTTAGGATTTCCTGCTAAAAAGGGATTGTTAAAGTCCTAAATTACTATTTATCGTTCTAGAATCATTTGGGCGTGCCCTTCGTGATTGCTTCCTCGTTCCTCTTCGCAATTTCACTCCGGTCGGGCTATACGCTACAATCTTTCTCGTCTCGTTTTAAGAACGAGACGATAAAGGATTTCCACTGCTATCCCTCACGCAAAAAAATATAATTCTATAATAACCAGTTCAAAAAAACAAATCTATACTATAAATAAGTAATAGTTTTATTACGTAATTTGATTATGTTTGTTAGCGTAATCCATTATCCTGTAGTTGACAAAGGATGAGAATCTAAATGAAAACTAGCTTTTCATTATAAACGAGGACAAATAAGCAAAGACACATACATTAAAAAAAAACAAATGAAAAAAACAACACTTCTTGTAATTATTGGTCTTCTACTGTTCAATACCTCTTTTGGTCAAGACAAAGAAAAATACGCCTCTTTAATCAACGAGGCTTGGAAACTATATAAGACAAAAGAGTACTTACAATCAGCTGAAAAATATTCAGAAGCGTTTGCTGTTTTCGAAAACAAAGAGCAAACATCTGATAGGTATAATGCCGCCTGTTCTTGGGCATTAGCAAATAAAATTGATTCCTCTTTTTCACAACTATTTATAATCGCCAGAAACGGTACTTATGTCAACCTGGGACATATTTCAACCGATACTGATTTAGACGTACTTCACTCTGACAAGAGATGGAATAAAATAATTAAGTTAGTCACAAAAAACAAAGAAAAGGCAGAAGAAAACTTAGACAAACCCCTTGTTGCTGTTTTAGATACAATCTATCAGGAAGACCAAAAATACAGACAACAAACTGATGCAATAGAGAAAAAATACGGTTGGGAATCAAAAGAAATGAAAGACCATAGGAAAATCATACACGAGAAAGATTCAATAAATTTGACAAAAGTAAAAGCAATACTTGACAAACAGGGTTGGTTAGGCACTGACATAGTTGGTGGACAAGGGAACTCAACTTTATTTCTCGTAATTCAACATTCTGACCAAGCAACACAAGAAAAGTATTTGCCAATGATGCGAGAAGCTGTAAAAAATCGTAAAGCACAAGGTAGTAGTTTAGCACTTCTTGAAGACAGAGTCGCCTTAGGACAAGGCAAGCGACAAATTTACGGAAGCCAAGTTAGCCGTGACAAAGACACCAAAGAATATTTCGTTTTACCTCTTGAAGATGCCATTAATGTCGATAAGAGACGGGCCGAGGTTGGGCTTGGAAAACTCCAAGACTACATTTCAAATTGGGGAATGACATGGAGCGCCGAAGAGTACATAAAGAAACTACCTGAAATTGAAGCCAAAGTAAAAAAATAATTCTCCGTTTTACATGTAGAGTTTAGATTATCGCCAGAGCGGCTACCTGTAGAAGAACATTTCGTTCGACGCAGACGATTAAAACTAAAACTCCATTTGATGATTTGCGATAAAAATATTAATTATATATTTGAAATAAATACGCTACTGTGTAGCGAGTCTATACAAGGTGGCAGCAAGTTGGCCAAACAGAATTCAAATTGATAATCTAAAATGAAAAGAATTATTTGTCTACTGATATTTTTGACTTTAACTAGTTGCAGATATTTCAATGTGAGTCCAGTAAACGGAATTACCACAAAAAATATTACAGAAAAACCTACTCAGACAGAAATGTGTGGAATTTGGGACGTTGATAAATTTAGCTACGACTTAATTGAACGAAAAGGTTACGAAAAGAAAAAAATTGTGCTGAATTTAAAGAAAAATGGCACTTTTGAAATATCAAACCTGCCGAATTTTATAAATGTATTTGACCAAACCACAGAAAAGTATGTTAATACTAGCGGAACTTGGAAAATCGGAAAAGATTTTAATGGAGAAAATTGGGTTTTAGAAATGAGTTTTAATAAAAGTAACTTATATGAAAACGGAATGTCAATTTCATACGATTTATACTTTCAAGACGACGGAATTATAATTTGGAATTTTATTGGAGACCCAGATTCTGGAGAAAGATTTTTATATAAGAAAAAATAAAACCAGCTGCCAACACCATTTTTGCCGTATTTAGGACTGTAGTGGAATTACCGTTTCGCTTCACTTTTTCGTTAAGCCGAAAATTGAGCGGTTACGAATTTCCAGCCATTTCAAAGTGGCGAAACGTTGGCAGTAATTTTTAAAAACCGAAATGCAAAAATGAAATATATCTTTGTTTTAACTATAATCTTCCTTGTTTCTTGTTCAACTAAACAAAATAAAAACGGAAATAATTATACCCTTCAAGCAATTGACAACTCTAAAACTATTGACACAACAATTCAAAAAACAGAAATAATTGAAACTTTTGTTGATAGTACAAATATTGGAGTAAGAGGAGAATCTAAAATTGAGATTATTAAACACAGGGTTTTTGAAGATATATACGTAATTGTAAAATTTTTCACAAAAAGACGAAATCAGTGGTTTATCCAAAACACATACTTATATGAAAGTACAGATTTAATTAGCCTTGACCCTAACATAAGTGATTTTAATAATGACAAACTAAATGATATTACTTTTATTTCAGCACGTGCCGCAAGAATGGCAAATGAAGTTAGAATACTATTTATTTATGATGAACAAGAACGCGAACTCATTTCAATTATTAATTCTCAAGACTATCCAAATATGCTTTATAATAAAGAGTTGGACTGTATTGACGCTTTTCTAGTTTACGGTGGAAGTTCAACAGTTTTTACAAGAATTAAAAAAGATAGCCTTGTAGAGTTTGCAAGTGTCAACAATAGTAATTACAGAACCGTTTATGAAAAAGACAAAAATGGAAAAGAAATATTATTACAAAAAGATACTATTATAGATGGTGAAGGTGTTTATGTACGATATCTAAATTATAAACCTTTAAAACCGTATAAAGAATAAAACTACTGCCAACAGCTATTTTGACCTAGCTAAAGTTTAGTGGAATTATCGTTTCGCCTCAAGTTTTCGTTAAGCCGAAAACTGAGCGGTTACGAATTTCCAGCGATCTCAAAGTGGCATAACGTTAGTGGTTACCAAATCAAAAACACACA
>TARA_R110002110_G_scaffold415093_1_pt1 | contig 29842 bp, 50 predicted proteins | sample TARA_R110002110 | Tara Oceans TARA_R110002110 (sample SAMEA4397330) | marine metagenome | biome: Polar Biome; feature: [SRF] surface water layer (ENVO:00010504); material: water (ENVO:00002006), including particulate matter (ENVO:01000060) such as... | depth 5 m | reverse complement strand
AGCCGGAACGTCTTGCCGCCCATGTGGGTTGTCTGCGCTCTATTCTTAAATCCCGCTTTCCTTTTATCCATTTCTCATTCTGCCACTTAATTCAATGGCCCTATCTCCGACCTGTCTAGCCCATCTTGAATCCAGCATTTGAATTGCCGCTTCCTCGAAGTCATTATCCTTGATAGCTGCCCACATTTTCTTAAACGTGAGCAGTCTAGGTGCGCCCATGTTGAATAGCATGTTGATTAAAACGTCTTGTCTAGCGCGTGATAGGTGTAAGTCTGGAGCAATTCGTGTGAGTTCTGTCCTAGCCTCTTTGAGAGAGTCATCTAGTAACAGGCGAATAATGTAATCAGGTAAGCCTTTTTCTTCGATGTGGTAGCCGACTCCGATAGTCATATTTCCTTCGGTGTCTTCGTATAGGTGTTTTCTATACCCTTCGTGGCGTATTAGCTCAGCTACTAGACTTGTCATTGGGCTTCTTGATTCCCTTGTAAACACTGTATCCTAGTGAGAAAGCAGCGACTACCGCGCCGAGTAGGATGCCAAAATTGGCTGCGATCTGTGAAAGCACTGTGAGGTGGGTTAAATCTGAAGTGGCTCCGGCGAAACTGGTTCCAGCCCCGACTAATCCGCTAACTTTTATTGCTAAATCGTGTCCTGATCCTGCCGGAATATGGTTAATCGCCTCTTGGAGTGTCATTCTGAATTCCCTTTCATTTTCTCGTGTTCCTTATTGATTCTATTACATCGTCGCCAAAGGGTAGTATTATCCCGTCATTCTCCAGATTATCGCACATATCAAGGAAAATGTCCTTTTGCAAGCCATATTCTAAACCAAATTTTTTGGGATAGTGAGTAACATTTAGCGGGTCGTTACTGTGTACGTCATGCAGCCTGATGCAGAGCGGTAAAATGAGCCACGGACCAATAAGAATCTTGTTATTTTTGTAGGTTCGGCCATGAACATGGTGAATTTGCACATCGTTCTGGCCCGTTATAACGCACCCTATTGCACGAACCGTGTCTTCCCAATCCTGTACGGCCTTGGGCTTATAGGCCATCCTTACGCATCCACCGATAGTAGTAAACCGTCCCCTTCTCGTCCTTCCGCATCTCCATCTCAACTAGGTAATCAGGGTCAATAGGTACGCCACGATCACGAATTAGCTGCAAATAGGTTTCTGCCGACTTACCGCTAGTTGCCGCAACCTCTGCGCCTGTTATCTCTGCCTCTCCTTCCCATCCGCTCATATTTTACCCCCTCAGTTAAACAGCTTATTGTGTGTGTACATTCCAGACCAACAGCCCAAAGTGCCGCCGATAAATATATTGATTACCGATGTCCAGCTTGCCCCATACTCCACCACGCCTATGACTAGAAATACCTCAGAAACCGCCATTCCAAATGTGGCGAGGGGAATCATCTTGTACTTGTTCCTCATTACGTTTTTCTGCTGGAACGCCTTGAGGAATACAACCCCGAAGCTAGCGAATAGCAGGGAATTCATCGCTTTGCCCTCCACGAGCCGTCAATTTTATGTAAAAGTGTCCTCTTCAGCCGCTTCCGCAATCTCTGCGCCTGTTATCTCTGCCTCTCCTTCCCAGCTCATTCGATCCCCTCATAGAACTTAATTACCAATTCAAACGCCTCCATATCCGTCCTGTCATGCAGGCACAAGGCCATCTCTTTCAGGCTGGATAGCAACATTGCATCCTCACAATCCTGGGTTATCTCTACTGTTATCTGCTTGCTCATATATTCACCCCCGCATTAAAGTTGCTAACACCCTTTCTCATATACTCAGTATTCATCCTATATTCTAAACTAATTCCCACCGTCAAGCCTGTAGGGATGAAATTAATGAGGATAGTAGGGCTTACACCACTCCCCACGGCCATTTCCCATTGGTTGAAGGCAAACACGCTCTGAGTACCGCCCCTTAGCTCACCATTGACCCGTTCCCTGACCATCCACCGCCCCATAACCTCGGCATTAACCGAACATATCAGCTTGTGATACGCCCCGCACCCATCTATAGAGCATCCCGTCCTTCTGGGGATTAACGCCCTTAGAGTTTTACCGTTACTCCGCTGCATTAGATGGCCGGAGCAGAGCGTGTGCGCCCTCGATACGTTACTACAATCGTTAAAACTACACAGCATCTTATTTGCCCCCGCGCTTGGCACGCCAGTTGCCAGAAATTTTGTGGATTAGCGTCCTTTTGCCATTAGCGTAAGTCACAATGTCAGTATGTAGCCACGAACTTAGCCCCTCGGCATACTCTAAGTCCAAACGTGAGTTTGTACCGGCCCTGTAGTGGCCTCCTTCGATTGCAGGGCTATGACCGTGACCAGTGTTCGACTTCACGCCAATGTCCCGAAAAGCGTTCACAGAGCCTCTAGCGCCGTTTACCCCCTTATCGCCGTGCATGGAATTCTCAGTGCCTTTGATCATTAGCGAATCGTCACGCCTCAAAAACCTCATGCCGTCAAAGTCTAGGTGTTCACGGGCCAATATCTCAAGCGGGTTGGGGATATGCGTCTTAGTCTCCCCCATCGTCACGCCTTCGAGAACCTTAACCATCGTTTTATGGTAGAACAAGGCATTTTCAGGGTCGAATTTCGGTTCTCCACGCTCCAGCCATGTCAAAAGGTGTTCGTTGTGATTCGATCCCACGACAATAAACTCAGTATCCGCGCAGAGCCACTTCTTAGTACGCTCAAACGTCCTGTGTATCTCTTCCTCGACGTTGTTCCTGCCGGAGTGATGCTTGGCGTAGTTAATGAATACTTTGCCGTAGTGGTGGTGTGAGCCGCTGTAGCCGTCAAACCAATCGTGCATTACTACTTTTTCGGGTTTGAGGGTCTTAATTATGGAATCCCGGTCTAAAAATGTGATCCGCTCGCAATCCTCGTCAATAAACTCGGTGTGCAGGTCGCCAAGGGTCAGTCCTGCCGCCCTAAGAGCCCTCTGTCGGCCTTTAGGCGTGTATTCATAGTCTAAGTCTATAAAGCTGCCGTCATCGTCTGCCGCAATCTGGCGCATGTGATAAACATCGCCCTCAATCTCGATAACAGTCGCGCCAATAATGTGGTGAAAATCGCCCTTCTTGCCAGCCTTGGTGTCCGAATAGTTGGAGGTCGTGATTGCGCCGGTAGTGGTGAGAATCTTGGGGAGCGCATGTTGTGGTGTTGCTACGGCCTTTAGCTGCACCTTTGGATGACCGAATACTCCCGACATGCCGCCCGTGATTCCCTCTAACCCAGATAACGGCATTGCTGCTGTTGGTTGAGTTTTAATATCACCCATAATCACTAGGTTGGAATTAAGTTCTTTCCGGTGGTTCATCAAATACGGTGAAATCTCGTCAGCCCAGTAATCATCATGCTTTCCAGACACCTTCTCAGAAATATTTGTCGGGTTTCTGTAGCGACCAGGTATAACAATTAGCAGCGCGTTTCGGTGTTTGCAGTATTGCTTGATCGAGGCCAGAAAATCTTTATCTACCGAAGTAGCGTTCTGCGCCCATGTGATGACGTAGGTGGGGACTTTGTGCTTGAGCTTTGCGTCTACCTTCTCTGAATTCTTGGCGACTATCTGCTCATCTGGCTCTAGTATCGGATTGGGCTCGTAGCCCGCCTCTTTAGCCTTGCGAGCCACTCTGTCTACGCCCCTAACAACCGTAGATTGTGTCACCCCTATCACCTTGGCGGCATCTCTGCTGCTCCCTTCCTTTATCCATGCCTCGACGTACTTCCTCTCTGTGGCTGTCGGGCTACCTAGTTTGAGTATCTTCGGGTCTGGAGATTTTGGGTTCGACATAAAAACATCCTTTTAGACTTATCCGCTTATATTGTGGGGCTATTCTAACTATTTAGCAATTATCGCCAGTCTTTGATAATAATACGTCCAAGCGTTTCCGACTTGGAACAACAGGTACAACGGCGCATCTCATTGGGGTGTAAAGTCTCGCCCTGTATGCGAGAAAAATAATGCCAGTCATGCCATCCGATATAGCAAAATAGCTTGTTAATGTATTCTTTCATGCCGCCCTCCTCGGTCTGTATGGCTTCTCTATGGCGATAATGTCTCTGATCTTGTAAGGCTTCCAGCCTAATGTCTGCACCCATTCGTCATCCGTGCGTATCTCTCTGCGTTGATAATGATACCGGCCCTCAATGGTTAGGCGGCGCTTCTGGATTATTATATTCATGCCGGCTCCGTTAATTGAAATCCTAGTCCTGTAAAATACCCGTAAACCTTGTCCAGATAGGTCGATTTCTGCTTAGTGTTCATCAGCCGCGTTACGGGGAAGTCTAGGGGTACGGCCATAAGCTCAAGTTTCTGCTCATAGTTCAGGTGGGCCGTTATCCGCTGGAATTGCTCCTTAAATCCATCAAGCTCGTTCATTAGGATGGGGACTCCAAAGAATGCTTTGCAGTAGGCGCGGTACTCTTCGGCGGTCTGGTCCCCCTGCTCTTGGGCCTCTAGTAGCCATTTACGCTGGAGCTTGTTCTGCTCTATCGTTCTCGGAGCGCCTTTGGTGATGGTCATAGAGCAAGGCATAGCGCGGGCCTGAATAGCTCTAATGGCTTGTTCACGGTCTTGTTCTGTTCTTATGGCCCATGAAGACACCTTACATCCTCCTAGAAAGTAAGTTGCTTTTCATCAACTGGAACTTCCTGTCCTTCTCGGCCTTAGCCTTACGCTCCTCTTGGTTTTCGGCCCTTACTTCTGCCGTGACTTTCTTTCTCCCCAAAACCTTTTTAGGCTCTTTGGGCTTCTCTCGGCATGGGTCGCAATCTTTCTGATGACTGTAAATGGTCAGAAACAACTCTTTGCAGTCGCGGCATGTATATTCGTACTTGCTCTTTGGAATAAAATTGGGCTCTATCTGCCTCTTTCTGTAAACAATATCGTAATTTGTAGCGCTCATAATCTCTCCTGTAATGCTTCTGTGTTGCTATCCACTATTCTGCTCCTTGATGGCTTGCTTGAGTTCTTGGTAGTAACTGTCAAAACCATTGCTTATTCCTATTTGCGTATTAATTGCATCTCTTGCAGACAAGGCTGCTTCAGCACACTCCCTAGATATAACCACCTTGTTACCTTCAGAGGCGTTTAAGGCTTTGCATATCCTTTCAGCATCATCGTGGAAGCTACAAAAAGCCATACACAACGGAGCCTCCTGGTCCGTGTCGATAACTTCCCATGTTGTCATGGTTGCGTCTGCCCAGCATAAGATGGCTTCTATTTGAAACCGCGCTGCCTTCTCTTCAGTCTTGGTCATCTGCTATCTCCTATCTGCTCTGTGTATGGCTTAAAGGCCCGTCTCTTCTCGCATCTTGGCTATTCGGGACTTCAATTCATCCCCTTCCATCGCCTTTACTGGTAATGCCTTGAACTGACTGTGATACGGAGCCTTAGTTGGCTTCTCGCACAGTTTCCGAAAGTCTCCCAAGGTTAGAAACCCTGACCAGTTCTCCGCAGCCTTCAAGCCAGCTAGTAACTGCTCTTGGGGGTAATCAAAAAGTGAATTCTCCCAATACTTGAAATCAGTCGAGCCAATATCATCGTGAACCAACTTCATGGCTTGGAGGCCGCGCCACACCATCGTCATCGTTGCCTTCCAAGTATCGTCTGGCTGCCTCGTCTCTTCTTTCGGACTTTGATAGAGTTTTCCCACGTTCGCCAAATGCTTGTTGATGTTGTCCATTCTGCTTGCCTCGCGTTATCCAGTTCGTTACTGCATGCTTCCAAGACTTCATTGCGTTCTTGCCGACCTTCCATCCATTCGATTCATAGTGATTAAGGAATGATGCCGCCTGTACTTCGTGGTCTATAACCCTTCCTTCAAACTCGGTTATTAACTCTTGAATAGTTGGACGCGCCATGCGTCCGTTGTTTTTCGGTTTCGGTTCGGGCTTCCCGCATTCAGCATTCAGGGTATCAGGATTCAGGAAACAGGATTCAGGATTCAGGGCAACTAGCCCAGACTGATTCCGTTCTAGTTCCGAATTAATCGCGAGTTCTTTTGAATCAATGGCTTGCGCGTCTTTTTCGGTATGCTCTGGAATTTCCGAGCCTGACCGCTGCTCATTGATATGCGGGCGTTGATGCTTGGCAAAGTTGGGTATGTTGATGTACTCCTGACCTAGCACCGAATAAATCCGTATTAATCCCGATTTTTCCAGATCAAGTAAATGGGAGATTATGTCGATTTCATCATAGGGGTATATTTCGGCTTTGATTCTTCGCGGGCGGTATTCCAGGTTCCCCCTAAAGTCGGATAACGTCCAAAGGCCAACAAAAAGAAGCCTTGCAGGAATATCAACATCTGCGAGGGATTCATTCTTGAAGAAAGCCGGCTTTATGTTTCTTGCTCTAGGCATCTTTCTCCCCAAACTTCTCCATATCCTTTAGAGTTAGCTCTATAAACTTTCTTTTTACACTCTTTGTTATTCTCTTCATCTCTTTTATCCTTCTTGTTGGTTTATGCAAACAACCTTTTACAGGCATAACAAGTATCTACAACAACCGCCATAACAACAGCCATCACTATACAAGCCACAAACAGAGGCAGAGATAATGCGGATGAATACCAATTCAAATTTGACCAATTTCTCCATATTTGAGAAACAACAGAGTGTAAAAACGTATCTTTAAATTCCATCTCATTCTCCTGCCCGTAGGCTTTAATAGGTAGTGCTGTGTAGGGGTTAAGCCTCGTCCATTAACACTCTGATCTGATACTGGCGCAGCTCTGGGATGACTTCCTTCCAATCTGCTACGGCCTGCCTTGATATGCCCAAAGCCTTAGCCATTCTATTAGCGTTACCAAAGAACCTGAGCGCCTGCTTATAAGTTACTTTCTTCACGTTGTAATCCTTGTTGTGAGTTGATATGAGATTGAAACATACTTCCTTGCGTGTCGTCAAGCGTTCTTGTGTAATGCCTGCTTGAATTAATTTCGTAAGGGTGCTTGACACGCGTATTGAATTAGTCCATATTGGGACTCATACACACAAACCAGCCAGGGGATAGCAATGAGCAAGGTTTATTTTATGAATGACGGGGAATTTGATGTTAGCTCTATGCTGACGTTCGGGGTTTCAGTAAAAGAAGAAGGGTCAATAGGCTATTTCGGGACAGGCTTTAAGTATGCAATCGCCATCATATTGAAGCTTGGCGGGTCAATTAAGGTCAAGACTAAAGATAATGAATTCGTTTTTGATGTAATCAGAAAGAATATACGCGGCAAGGATTTTAGCATTGTTACTTGCAATGGAGTCGAATCAGGATTCACGACTCATTTGGGGGCCAAGTGGCAACCGTGGCAGGCATTCAGGGAGCTTTATTCAAACTGTTCTGACGAGAACGGGGAAACGTCTAATATGCCTGACAATGACAGGGATACGATTATCGAAGTAGATTGCGATCTTATCTACGATGCTTATGTAAATAAGGATGATTATTTCATTTCTGGCAAGCCTGTTTATAAGACTGACCGAGTTGAATACTACGAAGGCGGCCGGCCTTATTATTACTTTAAGGGCGTGGCAGTGGCCTCTTGCGATGAATCAGTCTATTCCTACAATATTCTTAGCACCGTTGATCTTACCGAAGATAGAACTGCACAATATTCAGGCATTGATATTATGTCCCCAATTATCATGGGAATACAGAATTGTAAGAATGAACATTTCATAAAAAAGGTGTTGGTATCTGAAAAAGAAGGGGACCAAAACCGAGGATATGACGGTAATTATACGACCAGCGATCAATTTGTTTCTTGTTGCCGCAAGGCAATAGCGGCGAATCGGTCTATTCCTGAGAGCGCAAGACTGGCAATTAAGAAAATGGATGAGAAGGCCGGAGATTGGCCAGAGATTGATCTTTCTCCTGTTCAAATCAAAATGCTGGATAAGGCTAAGCGGTTCCTCTTTAGTATCGACATTAAAGTGGATGACTTCCCCATCCGCACCGTAGTTGGGCTAGGCGATGGGGTTATGGGCAGGGCGCTAGATGACGTTATTTATTTGTCTGAAATTCCTTTCGATCAAGGAACCAAGCAAGTCGCCTCAACCCTCATGGAAGAATGGGTGCATATTAAATTTGGGTGCGCTGATTTTGATAGACAAATGCAAAGCTGGCTATTCGACAAAATTCTATCAATTTCCGAGGGCGTATTCGGAGAGCCGCTGTAATAAACTAGGAGTAATAATTATGAAAATAATCGCTAAGGCAGCACCACTACTAATGTTCGTTTTTTTGGTTGCGGCACTAATGCTTGTGAGCTACATAGAGAGGATGGCATGAAAATAACACTTCAATTAGTAGTAGAGGCAATAAATCATTGCAGCGATAAGCAGGAAGCCGACTTAATATTCAACCTCAAGAATAACACTGAGGCATGGGCCGGTATTGTGCTTGGCGAGATAATAGCTGAACACATGGAATCAATGGAAGAAGGCGAAGAGTCAGATAGGGCCGAGGAATTCAGAGAAAACAAGCTACATCTACCAGCGAGGAATCTAGCATGAACAACAATATTGCGGTATTCAGGTCAAAGCACCACAATCTACATCTAGCCGAAAAGATGATCGACTTTAAGCGCAACAGGACAATCAGGGAGCACATCCGGCTGGAGAGAGATTTTCAGGAAAGCGAGCAAACTAGACTAGAGCGCGAGGAATTAAGGGGGGAACATGACACAGCCTAGATACAAGAATATCCCAACACCCAAACGAACGCCCGGAACGATGGCAAAGCAGGACTATGCAAAGGGCGAATACAACAACCCTTTCGCAAAGCAATCGCGGGAACACGCTGAATACTACCAAGCCTATTCAGAGCTGACGCTAGCAGAGCCATTGGAGGAAACGGCATGAGCAGCGTACCCGATTTTATACGCGGCCAAGAGGACTGCAAGGCTGGAAAGCCCCACAAGGAAGGCTCAGAGTCTTACAATAGGGGCTATAGCGCACAGTATGAGCTAGAAGCTATGAATACTGAGAGAACATCGAGGGATAAATAATGAGCCAGATGATAGAAATCCAGAAAGAGCTACACGCCCCAAAAGGCCAAACGAATGACTTTGGCGGCTATCAGTATCGTAATTGCTCGGACATTATCCAAGCGGTTAAGCCGATTCTCCAAGAGAAGTCGCTCTATCTGCATCTTAGCGACGAAATGATAAATATAGGTGATCGGTATTACCTGAAAGCAACGGCTACGGTTTTTGATATTAATGACAAGGTTATTGGTCGTGCCACAGGATACGCTAGAGAGGCGCTAGACAAGAAGGGGATGGATCAGGCGCAGATAACCGGAGCAGCCTCTAGCTACGCCCGTAAGTACGCCCTGAATGGCCTATTTGCCATTGATGACGGGACGGATGCCGACTCTCAGGATAACTCCCAAGCTGAACCACAGGCCGAGATGGAGAAGCCTTGGTTTAACGAGGAAGACTTTGACTCTATGCGCGATGCCATGCAGGAAAAAATCAAATCAGGAGAGAGAACGGGGCCAGAGATTGTCAAGAATCTCAGGACTTCATTCAAAGTGAATAAAAAATTTGCAGCAGACATAGAGGGATTGGGATAATGGAAGCGTTGTATAAGCTATCAGAAGAAGCACAGGCCGCCATGCCTAACATGAAAGCGATGTTGGAGAGCGAGGAAATAGACGCAGAGACGTATAGCGACACCATGGAGGCTCTCACAGGCGAGCTAACGGATAAAGTCGTGAATGTTGGTCTGCACATCAAGAATCTCCGAGCGGAGTCTCAGGGGCTTAAGGATGCCTCTGCGGAGTTCGCCAAGCGTCAGAAGTCAGTGCAATCCAATATTGATTTCTACGAGTCCTACCTGTTCAAGCATATGCAGGCGAACAGTATTGAAAAGGCAGGCAATGAGTATATCGACCTGAAAGTTAAGAAGATGCCGGATTTGGTTAATATTACGGATAACGCAGCAATATCTAATGACTACAGACTACCCGCTAAGCCGATACCGCCAAGATCGCCAGATAGAAAGGTAATTCTAGCCGCTCTGAAATCTGGAAAAGCCGTAAATGGCGCAGAACTAATCACTAATCGAAAATCACTATCAATCAAGTAAGGAATAGAAAATGTCAGGAGTAAATAAGGTAATATTAATTGGTAACGCTGGCAACGATCCAGAGTTCCGAGTAATGCCAAACGGTAATGGGGTAGCGAATCTATCCATTGCTACAAGTGAGTCGTGGAAGGACAAGAATACTGGCGAGAAGCAGGAAAAAACCGAGTGGCACAGGGTTATATTCTTCAACAAACAAGCCGAGGTCATTAACCAGTATGTTAAGAAGGGCTCAAAGCTCTATGTTGAGGGCCGTCTACAGACTCGATCTTGGGAGCAGGATGGAGTAAAGAAGTACACGACTGAGATAGTCGCTTCTGAGTTTCAGTTCTTGGACTCTAAGGGCGAGGGCAAGCAGGAAAGCCAGAGCAGGCCGCACCAATCAGCAGAGCAGCAGGGACAGCCACAAGCAGCGGCTACTGGATACGATAACTTCGACGATTCTATACCGTTCTGACTATTACTGGAAATTGGAGTAAGGAATGCGTGAAGATAAAGTGTTTTCGGTAATCGCAAAGATTACTTGTGGTGCTTGCGAGATAGGTGGCAATGATGAGTATTGCAAGGATTGTGCCGGAACGGGAAGCTACACCATTCACAAAGCTATTCCTCCCTCCACCATAAGGCAGATATTGAGTCATTACGCCGTCCAGCCCTTGGAGAGAGATAATGAGCGAGATTGAGATAGCACTAACAATCTTGGCAATCACTTTCATTGCTATGGTGGTGACGATAGGGGGGTTTTTAAACTTTAGGAGCCACAACGCATGAAAACATTGCTATTACAACGCAAGAGTAGAGAGTTACTGCAGACGTTGGAACGGCTGGAAACCATGACAGGCGAGACAGGACTATCCCTAGCTCGCATGCTGGCATACATCGGCACTAAGCATCCAGCGCCCGTAGGGTTTGAAGAGATGGAGGAAAGCCTTAGCCTGGCGAAGTCACAGGTGAGCCGCAATACACGCGCCTTGCATAAGTTCACTGCCTTTGGGGATAGAGGCTTAGACCTAGTGGACATAACCTTCGACCTACATAATCCAAGGACTAAGCTAGTCTTCCTGAATGACAGAGGGCTATTGGAGCTTGCGTCGGCACTAACACTGGCCTAGTCGCAACGCAGAAGGGTGATTGGTAACCCACGGTGGGTGAAAGGAAGGGAGAACGCTCGCCGCAAGACCCAGCCCGCTTCGGTTTCTATGTAGGCCACACAGCCCGCCTCGTGGAGTAAGTAAGCCTGCCGCGAGTCTGGATGATTCAGGGGGTGGTCGATAAATCCTATCTAGCCGATGACGGAATCGAGATGGTAGAGAAAGCTGTCCTTGCCCCTAACGATGAACTGCACCTAATGGACGTGCCCTTCCTTGGAATCACTTATCCATTGATTAGGTTTGACATCACCTCAGATATGAAATTTATCTTAATCAATTAACGATGCGGCCAAGAATAGATTATCAACGTCCAAATCTGTCATACCCAAAGCAGGAGCTAGAGCGGATATAAACTCACTACCTCGGTTAAAGTGGGTCTTATAATCAAAGGCATCGTTAGCATCTTCGTTACCGTCAGCCTTGAGGAAGTCCCTGATTTGCTGCTTCTTACCAGCCTTGCGGAGAGCGACCATTGCTTGATGCTTGGTTACCACTGAAGGGATAGAGGCTTTGCGATCCTCCTCAAGCTCCTCAGCGGTTTTATCTAGCACACTTAAAGAGACTAAGATTGTTTTATTATCCAAGTCCAATTCAGAAACCTCATCCCCGAACTTTTGGCTAGGCTCTATAGACTGCTCCACCACTGTATCGGGCCAATATTCAATATTAACATGATCAGTATCTATCAACTGTTGAGTGGTTAGAACTGTTTGCAAATTGCGTAGTGATTCAACGCCTAGCCCCCTCATTTCTTTCGGAGCGTTGCCGCGTTCTGCTGTTAAATTTTGTGTATTAACTTTAAACATTATGATTGTCCTACATCAGTTGATGGAAATTCTCTACCTGCGCCCCAAACTATCCGAACGCCCCCTATGCCCCCGTTTGCGCCTACCGTTGATATTGTGGCGCTATCTGGGTACGCCGCCGCGCCGCCCGCGCCGTAGGCTCCGGAGTAGCCTTGCGCTCCGGAGGTAGACAATCGCCGCCCATCTTCCCCGCCGCTGCCGCCTGTCCCACTGGAGGACCCGCTCGCCCCGCCTATGCCGTTAGCACCTTGTCCGAACAAACCAACTCCGCCGCTGCCGCATGCGGCATTAGATGACCCGCTAACACCCCCTGTGCCACCACCACCGCCTGCGCCGTCATTTCCTCCTGTATTTCCTGTTCCTTGTAGTGACACCCCATCGCCACCTGCGCCTGAATAGCCGCCAGCGCCCCCGCCAGATGCGTAACACTCTTTTATGGCGGATTCAAACGCCCCGTCGCCGCCATCGCCGCCACCATCCCCTATCCCACCAGAACCCCCAGCGCCACCGTAGAAGCCAGCGGCACCGCCGCCGCCGCCGTCTGCGTTACACACCACCCCCGACGGCGTTGTTACTGTGGAATCAGTCCCAGGTTGTGCCAAGGTGCCACCTTGACTACGGCCTAACCCCGCGACCCCCACATCAACGGTCACTACATCACCAGGAGAAACAGATACATTATTCGCGTATCTGAGTTCACCACCACCGCCGGAAGCTACATTTTCTGAGTTATCATCACCGCTCCCGCCGCCGCCCGCACCCACGCAGACGCACGAAAACGAAGTCACCCCCGTAGGGACTGTCCAAGTGTGCGAGCCTGGAACGCCGAAAGTTATCTCGCCGCGAGTAGCCCCACCTGAAGCAGACTTTCTCCCGTTACCAGGAAGCCCATTACCTATGGCGGGTTTTAGTTTAGGGAGTTGAGTGTTTTGGGTTGCCATCTTATAGATCAGTCCATTCAGCTTGAAATACAATGCCGCCAGCTAAAGCAACACCAGAGGAAACATACACCTTGTCACCCGCTTCTAGCCGAACAGGAGCATCTTCGGTAATGTTGGAAAATACCGTTTCTGGGATTGCTGTGGTGGCTGCAACCGTATGAGCTTCCATTAGCTCACTATCAACCATATATTTAGTCGTGCCGCTATCTCTGCTGATAAAATAGTAAAGTGCCGAAGCTGTTACAGTCGCTCTGGGGATTGCGGTTAGCTTGGTCAGCATTCCACCATTAGTACCTGCTGTTGCAATCAGTAGAGTATTAGTTGGTGAGCTTGTGGTGATAACACTTGCGGCAGTTGCCTCAGCGTTACCCGTTTTCTGTGTTTGCCCGAAGGCCGCTACTGGAGTGTTAGCCATGATTTATTTCCTTAAAATGATAATGCTGTTGCTTGTGCTATAGCTAGTGAAACCACATCATAAGATGCCGTCGCATTCCCTACGTCTGTTATCTTAAAACCTTGAGCGTCAAGAGCCGCCGCGAGCTGTGGAGAAGGGTCTAAAACAACCTCGAATATAGGACTCCAGTTTGTCGCATCTCCAACAGGGGTATTACCTGCCTGCTGAATCAGAGCCTTGTATAAATTCCCGTCGGAGCCTTGAACAACCGCATTAACCAAATACGTCTCATTGGTATTCCAAACTCTGATAAATTTAATCTGAGTCCATGCTGATGCTGTAGTTGTTGGATCTTCACCCTGACTTGATGTGACTATACAAACGTAATAAAACCCATCAGAGCCAACCGCTATATTTCCAGACTGATAAGTGCTTAAACTATTCCATGAGTTAAACGCCAATCTGCCCGCGTCACTACCTGTCGCGCTAACAGGGTCAAGGCTTCTAACCTGAACATCGTCAGCAGTGAATAATATAGCCTTGGCCGAACCACTAAAGAAGCAGTTAGGCTGAGTGCCATCAGCATTTAATATTAACGGATTAGTATTAACGATTGTTTCATCAATATCCGCGTAAGTGTTCTTATTATCATTAGTGCCGGAGTCCATGAAGGCAATCTTGCCATTGACCAAGGGATCGCCTGCTGAATCTAGGTACTGTGTGTCTAAATCTCCAAAACGTGCCACTTTAATTCTCCCATTTCTTGGCTACTGCAATTCTGTATTGATATCTCTGATAAATTCGACTCAAGGCGGTTACTGTAAGGCTGAACACATACAGGCAAGACACTGAAGCCCCTATAGTTGGAGAGATAATAGCGCCAAGTATGGCAATCAAAACCCACGCAATCATTGTAGTAACTCCCGTATAGCCTTGAACCCCGCCTCTGGATTTATTCCTCGAACCGCCTCTATAGCTTTATCAGCAGCCATCGACACCACATCTGCCTTGCTTGTTGGGATAGCTTGTCTTATCTGGCCTTGAAAGCTGGTTCTAGCCACTGGGCCAAACACCGAATCCAGTTCATCAATAAATAAGACTTGAGTTAAAAGATCGTCATCAAATGCGCCGCCGTACTTGGTCGCTACAGAATCAAGCTCATTAACCGAATCAAGCAGCCCCACCCTAGACTGAGCATTACTGAGAAGCCTCCTAGTGACCGTTCCAACCGCTTTGTTGGCATTCTCGCCGGTTAGGTTTATCTTTCGCCCTGCGGCATCCTGAAAGCTATCAAGAGCTTGTATTGTTTCGGCATAGGTCGTATTAACCCTGTCATATTCGGGGAAGTTACTATCAAGAATTCCGTCTAATCCTCGACGCAAGCTCTTTAATACGCCCTCAGTCCTTCCTGCCAATCCTTCGCCAGACTTGCCAAAAGTAACTATCTCATCAATAAATCTCTTCATTCGATGCACCTCAAAAGCATCTAATGATTCTGGGCTTGAAAGCCTGCTGACCACTCGCTTAATGGCCGCTTCTGGCCCTGCCAATCCCTCTATGTCTGATCCTTTAAAATTAGGGACTAAACCGTCATCAAAAGTAACGCCCATAGCGTCAAGGTCAGAGATAAACTCATTAATCGGAGTATCGACATTAATTTCTTTTCGTCTTAATCCTTGAGCTATCGTATCTAATTGCTGCCCAGCCTGACGATTGGCGCTTAAAACAACCTGAACCCTGTCAACTACCGAATTGCCCGCAATATCACTAGGGCGATTCACCGCCGCAAAACGAGAATTTTTCTTGCCCCGATCCATGATATTCACCATTTCAAGCATTTTAGCCTTATCGGCATCAGAAGCACCCTTAACAGCAGCAATAACCCCCTCATCAAAACCTTGGTTAATGGCTTCAACCGCTATTCTGTCCGTCTTCACCCTTGGCCCTCCTACATTAAGGAAGTCAGGTAAATTGCTGGTAGGTTGCGAAACATCAGGCAGCGCATCGGGGCCAACTTGCTGACTGGGCGTTTCAAGTTGAAATCGAGCCGTTTCTGCATCTGTTGATCCTTCCTCTAGCAGACGGCCTATTCTTTGTTTGGTGGGTGATTGAAACTGAAAAGCCCTAGAAGCAATATTAGCTACTGCTGGCAATCCAGTTTGCGCTGTATTTAAAGCCCTTCCAGCGCCCTTTAAGCCTAGTAACTCCGCTCCGGCTTCAGGTGCTATTTGCGCCATAGTAGCCGCTAGAGGGCTGCCGGTTTCCTCGAAAACTCTCTCGCCCGCCGTTACCCCCGCGCCCCGCTCCTGAACGGACTTGATTGTATTGGCGGCTTGATCTAATCCTTGGCCGCTAATTAATTCAGCTAGGCCGCCCAATCCAGATATAGGGAAATTGACAATATCAATGCCGCGCTGAACTAAATCGCCGAGAGTTTGTAATCCCTGCTGTCCCGCCTCTGTTTGTGGCTGAAAAGCTCCAGACTGAACCGCTTCAACTTGCTCTGCTCCAGTTCTGCCGCCAGGAATTGCTTGAGCAGCCAATCCTGAAAGGCCACCCGCAACAGCTCTAAACCCACCAGAAGCAATAGCTCTAGCAGGCTCTATAATGCCGGCGCCAGTAAAACTGTCAGCAGCCACACCAAATTTTTCTGGAGCAGCCACACCAAATTTTTCAGCCATTAAGGTTTCTGCCTTCGCTCGCCATCTTGGATAAAGAATGATCCAGATGGTAAAGCGTCAAATTCTTCTCTTGTCGTTATATTTGGTTCGGCTCCAGCTACATCGTCAACCGTTTCCACTAATGCGCTAGATAGCTTATCTCTCAAAGTTGTAGCGTCGCTTCGGAATCTATCCTCGCTTCTTGTTCTGTTCAAAGCTCCAGAGGACAAGTTTTTAAGTAATTGAATATCTGACTCTGACAATACCCCAGTCATTAAATCCATATTCTCAGCAGTTAAAATATCCTGAATCTCATTAATATCCGCTATTACGTCCGTTTCCATCGGGTCAAGCATGTGAAATCCCGCAGCACTACCCTGTATAGGGCCGATAACCGCGTTTAATTCTGTATTAGCAAGAATCCCATTAAGAAGCTGCACGGCCCTTTGTTGAAAGCCTTTAGCCTTCGTTAATCGTCTTTGTTCTGTTCTAATATCTGAGGCTATTTTCATTCCAGCATCAACACTCTTGGCTCCCGCTACAGCCGCATCTAATTGCGCCCTTTCAGCAGGAGAGGCATTAGGAAAGCTGGCGCTTAACATCTGAGGAACGTCAGCCCTTTGCTGAGATTCCGCGCCCAGAGCAACTTGATCATTTAAAGCATTAACACCAGCAGAGCCACCACCGGCAGCAACAAAAGCCGCCGAAGCCCTTTCCTGTGTTTGAGGATCAAGCCCCGCCAATAAAGCTGGAGGAGTTTGAGTAATAGCTTCTTGAGCATCGGGAACCACATCAATCAGAACCTTTCGAGTAGCGGGATCTATCAACCTCTCATTAGCTGAAAGCTGTATAGGATCCGCAACCGCTACAGGGTCGAGTATTTCTCTTGTAACAGCCTCTTGATCTCCAGCCGTTAGAATTCTCTGAGCCTCTTGAACTCCATCAGGGCCAGCATCAAGAAGATTTCTAATGCCTTGAGTGAAGCCTGTGTCAGCACCTCTAGCATTCAGTTCAACTAATCTGTTATTCAGTCCGGTTATAGCTAAGTCGTAATTTCCAGCAGAGAGCTGGTCATTAACGGCACGACCGAACAATAGCTGGTCTTTTTGCCTCTGAGTCGCTTCTTGCTGTTGCATTAATTGAGCGCGTTCTTGTGCCAGACGCTGCCGCTCTTCTTGGGCGTAAAACTCAGGCATCTTGCCCTGAAATCCAGCACCCATAGCCGCAAATCTGTTTGCTAATGTTCTTTCAGCCATCTATATCACCTTTATTTGAATTAGCCGGATAGCAATCCCGCGCCCATGCCGCCCAAGCCGCCTTAAATAAATCCAGCAATGCCGCTTATAGCCTTGCCCACACCCTGAAGACCTCCCTGCATATTCTGAGCGCCCGGAGCTATAGGAAGGCCACCAAACTGACCTGAAGCGGTCTGTCTTACGTTCGCCAAGCCCTGACCTAGACCCATTGCTATATTGCCGCTTTGAGTGCCTTGGCCGCCTAGCAAGTTAGCAAGATTGCCTCCAGAAACTCCGAGAAGGTTGGATACTCCCTGTCCTTGACCAGCTTGAATCTCTGCTAAGTTCTGAGTGCCGCCCGAAATAATGTTGGCCAAATCTCTGCCCGTTTGCATTCTGCCTTGTGACAATAATTGTCCAGTGTTCCCGATCATGCTGCCTGCATTCTGGCCCAGTTGATTGGCAATATTAGCCTGCTGCCCTCTTAACTGACCTTGTGAGCCTATAGCCTGCAACCCTTGTCCAGCGACTTGTCCTAGTCGATTAAACTGATTGCCAAAATCCTGAGCCGCCGTACCTATGCCAAATTCTGTTAAAGCCTTCTGAACATTGCCGCCGCCAAGACCGCCTATAGCGCCTCGATTTCTCAATAATGCTTGCTCACCTCTTTGCTGCAAGAACTGCTGACCCGGAGACGATTGAAAATCCTGAAAGGCTTGCGCCTGAGCTTGTGGCCCCATTGCGCCACTTAAAGCACCCTGTAGACCTGCCGCTCCTGTACCTGTCTGAGCAAATGGATCGAACGCCTGTATGCCCTTCTGAACGTCAGCCCTGCCGCGATTAGCGCCTTGTCTTAATGCTGCAATTCCACCCTCTAAGCCGCCAGCTAGAGCCTGTTCTGATCCTGTGATACCTATGGGAATTTCAGCGGAACCCCCAATATTAGAGCCTTGATTCATTATTGGCATTAGAACTGCCCTCCTTGCTGATTAATTAATCTCATCACTTCTGGAGATAGTCCTTGCAGCCCTTGTGATGCAGGCGCTTGCTGACCAAATGTAGAGGGGGGCAATTGCTGTTGGGCAAATCCTGTGTTCACGTTGATCGGTTGCGCTTGGAAGTTCTCTTGAAAGGGAAGTCCAAGCAATGCGGCCCTCGCACCTCTAACCCCTCCGGCTATAATATTCTGAGCATTCATATTGCCCTGCTGAAAAGCGTCAAACTGTTGAGGAATGGTTTGAGAGAATATATCTAGTCCCGCCTGAGTCCCTGCGCGTGATGCGCTCTCCGCATCACCAAACAGGTTAAGCAAGTCGCCTCTAGCCAGCTCAGACTGCTCATCTATATACTTGGTTGAGCTTTCATTCCGTCTCTTCTGTTGCCGAAAAGCAGACTTATCAGTACCGCCAAAAATGTCGCTAAATAATCCCATAATAATTACCTAAATTAGTATCCAGCCTTTGGTTTTATCTCCGGCTATATCTGTGTCCCGTTTGACGTACTTAATTGCGCTTGCTGTTCCTGTTTTGTCTATGTATTCCTGAAACTGTAAAGCCTCTACAGCTCCCTCTGGGCTACCTGTGCCATTTAAGGGGATAAGGTTGTCCAGTCGTTGCATTCGCTCTCTAAACGCCTGCGTCATCGTCAAGTCGGTTTCTACGATAGGGAATGACGTGTTTTCGGTCATATTCCACCCATGATATTAGCTGTGCATTGAATGATTACCGGCTTAACCGCGTCAGTCATAGTCCATCTGAATATCTCAAAACGTGAAGCTCTGCCGTTACGTCTCCAGATTGTTCTTCTGCTATATTCTCCAGCCTTGCCAATTGATCTGATTCTTTCAAATTTAAACGTCTTGCCGTTCTCAGAGCGATCCATTCTTATCTTAGGGTCTGGGTCTTCGCTATTACCTACGCCTGACTCCATCGTTAATTCAATTGAAGGCACAAAAATAGGTTTCATATTGTTTTGAAACGGCTGAGTAGAAATGCGTCTAAATATCACATCTCCATATTCTTTGTATTCGTCTACATCCATCTGACCGATACGACCGTCGATAGAATCACCAACTAATAACTTGCCATAAGCGGTAATTATAGAATTCACTCTAAATCGAGTAATCTCAGTCACGTTGTTCGTAGTAATTCGTGATTTTCTCTCATGCCATCGACCCGAAATAGAGTCAAAAACTAGAGTTGTATTAGGAAGGGTGAAGCCTGCAAAGTAAGCCCCCTTCTGTGCGTAAGCCCATCCAAACGCGTTATTAATCTCATCTTCAGTAAAGCCTTGGAGGATAGAGTCAATGGCCGTAGTCGAAACCTTGGTTACAGCGTTACCCTGAACACTCCAAATAGCTGGAGACTCATCCTTTCCCCCGCCTATAAACATGACTGAATCTTGAGTATTGACTATCGAAAATGGGGCAAATATGCCTTTATCAAAGAACAATCCAGATCGCTGAAAGGGAAAGTCAGCACCACCGATATTATTCTGTCCTTCTATCGTGTCCTCACCGCCTATAAATAATTGATTCCTATAGACAAAAGGAGCAGTAATATTGTCAGGCGAACTCTCAGCACTTCCAAAATCTAAAGCGTCCCAAGCCAGCCCATCATTTAAAGCCGAGACAACGAATTTATTCTCATCAGTCGTGCAGCAGAAATAGCCATCAACAAAAACGACATACTGAGGATTGCCACTGGCATCAAAATCGCCATCTGTGATCGTGGTAAAGGTATCTGGACCAGTGGTGAAAATATAACCAGCGCCGCCAGGAACAAGAATCATTATCTGACTATTGTTCTTAACTATCGAAACCCTTCCAGTGCCAGAGACAGTGCCTAAAGTGTCAATAGAGTTATCCTCATTCATACGATAGAGGCTTGCTCCGTTTACAAAATAAGCCAAACCCTTAAAAGTCAGCGACCCTCTGTTAATATCCTCAGTAAGTGTTCCTGTGGTTGCTTGTTGAACTAAACCAGGCGTACCAAACAAAGTCTCTTGGCTCAATGCCGGAGCCTGTACGATATTTGGATACCAATTGACGCACTCCTGAGCCGATATAGGCAGAGAATCGGAGATATAAAATCCATTGGCAATTGGCAAGACAACATCAGGCATTTAAAGCAATTCCTTATGTAAGTGATATAGTAATCACATCACCCACCTTTGTAACAGTAATTCCAGCGCCGCCAACGATACTGGCGAATTTAGGCGATGCCGCAGCCAAATCATCAATTAAAGTTGAGCCTGTTATATTCTGAGTGAAGTTATGCTCTATATCAATACCGTCCATAGCGTTAATGCTGGTCAGTATTCCAGAGCCGTCAGTAAGGGAGCGAATCCCGTTTACCGTCCCTGTAGTTACAAGGACTTGAGTAGATAAAGGATTGCCTTCTTGCTCAATAGTCCCAGTAACCCCCAAAGCGCCTAGTAAATTAGCCTTTGTGATCCTTGTGTTCGTGTTGTTGTACACATAGTCAAACGTGGCCGTATCTGGAATGGTCGCAGAAGCAGGAAAATTGGATTTTTTAATACTCATTACGCCGCCTCTGTGCCTGATTCTAGGCCGATATTGCCCGCCGCCTCTGCCAATATAGTGGCTTCGAGGTCAGGGTAAAAATGAGAGTTACATAGGAAATCGTCTTGATTGCCTGAACCAACGGGAAGGGTGGAAGGCATTGCGCTAGAACCAAGGGATATTCCCAGTCTCCGCATTGTCTTAATTCCAGCCACCGCTCGAACGGTCAAGCCTTCAGAGATTACGCCGCCAAACTCTGGGGACATCTCGATAGCAGTGTTAGCTATCAAGCCCCTTAGAGCGCCTGTGGGGATAGTTATCTCATCCCCTAAGCCAGTGACTTCTGTGTAGCCTAAATTAACGCCATCGGACGCTAAGGCGAACATAAAGTTATTCATCGCAAAGATGGAGTCCTGATACTCATCAGCTTCTAATGGAGCCTCTGACGCTTGGACTAGGATGCTTTGAAGCGCAGCCTTTAGAACTTGTGCCGCAGTAGCCACAATTAATCCTCTTTTTGTTTAGCCGCTTTCTTCTTTGCTGCTTTCTTAACAGCAGGCTTTCCTTTCTCAGTCCATCCTAGCGATTCTGCATAAGCTACAGACTTGTCGCTAACATCAACCTCTGTGCCGTTAGGCTTAACGTAAACAGTCATAAATCCTCCGAATAAAAAGAAACCCTGAACAGGCCCGAAGACCTGAACAGGGGTGCTTTAGACTAACCGACTAGCCCCAGCCCTGGCCTGCAAAGAAAGGATTCATCACACCGTAAGCAGGACGTAAATCCAGTCTCACGATCTGCTTGTTCTCTCGAACACTTGAACCCATAGAGACACGAATCTGTAGACCGTCCTCAGTGGTTGCAATAGTGTCGGTAGAGTTCAGCTTCTTAATCGGCACGGAACCAATTGAGAAAGCCTGCTTCTGCCAGAACAAGTTAGGCTGATACAGAGTTGATGCAGCACCCAACAGAGTTACAACGTCAGTCGCAACAGGAGCCGCGTCGACAGTGTTATACGCACCAGCCGCCTCGTAGATAGCTGGGCCAGAGATAACAATGTTACCCGTACCAGTACCACTCAACGTCACATCAGCAGTTACAACGCCAGTAAATAGAACATTAGCGCCCGCGCCATTAACAACAGGTTGTCGAGTGTTCATGTTCAAGCGATTCACGCCAGCTATCTGAAGAACATCACCAGCTTTAACCACTAGATTCGCGCCGAAAGCATTAACTGCAATCGTCTGAGTCATAGAGTCTTTAGCTGTGGTGTAAGTCACATCAGGATTAGAGGCAATCGCGCCAACACGGTCAGCAACAGAACTAGTAGTGTAGCTATCCAAAGTCGTTGCAGTCATAACCTTCATGCCAGCAAAGTTATTGGAGATAATTGCATCTTTATGAGCTTCTGATACCAGAGGGTCAACCGCACCAAGAGATCGCTGAACATCAGCAAGAGTCGCTTGAGTGTAAGGGTTTACCGCATAGCACCAATCACCAGCAGGAACACCAGCAGAGGCCATAGTTGCGCCCGAAGCCGCCACATCTGCCCAAGTAGTTACCGCAGTACCAACCGCGCCGGATAGCAATCCCGCGTTCTTACGCATAAAGCCTGCGTAATCAACCTCAAGATCAGTAACGATTCGTTTAGCTGCATCAGTAGTAAAACGGTCTTTGTCAGTACCCATTTTCAAGGCTTCATCAGCCTCAAAGTAGTCCATCTCTACAGTGATGTAATTTTGGACAGTACCAGTAGCCTTACCAGTGATGATAGGGTCTGCTGTGCCGCCTGAGATGTCACCATCAGATGTACGGGTTGAAACAAAGTCAGTAGGACGCTTGAAATCAACATTTTCGCCAGAGTTCGCATTGAACTGACCGGATAGAAGCTGAGTGTCTACGTTTTTGGATAAGACCCGCTCACTCTCAAAGGCATCTAAGACCTTCATTGCTAGTTTGCGAGTAAAATTGCTTTCAAAATTATTAGCCATGATAAAAATACCTATATTAAATAATAGAACAAATGGGATTTCTCCCGCTGACTCGATTGCTTAATTCGAGAGCCAATGATTTGTCACATCATCAACCAGTTACAGCCTTGCCCTGATACACAGGTATTTTTACCTAGCCCTAGCTAGTGGTGAAATTATACATTTATTGGCGAAACATACCAACTATTCAAATGTCGCGCCCTTTGGCCCTTTCAAGCCCTCGGCCGCACCCTTGCCTGATAACACTTCGCCAGGATCAGGAGCCAGATCAATCTGAGGCTTAATGCCAGCAGCTAACTGCTTGATTTCTGCCGCTATCTTAGCCACGGCCATCATTGGGGCCATGTTAGCAATCTCATCAGCTAAAGCCGGATTCTCTGCCAGATAGACGGTTATCTGAGGGCCGACAGGCTCATCAAGAATATACGCGGCTACAGAGTCATCAATGTTGTATTGCCCCAATGACTGCCCCGCTTTCTGCAATTGCTCTGGCTTAATGCCTAACTTATCGGCCCTGCCGGAGTAGTCAGCGATAGCCTTGTTCGCCTCCTCCTGCTGCTGACGCTGTGCTTCTTGTTGCTGTTGTAACGTCTGCTCACTTCTCACCCGCTCACTCGCATCGTAAGACGCTTGCTTAGTAACGGCCTGGGTATACTTCGCCAAGTCTTCAGCGTATGTCGGGCTATACGGGTCGGGGGCTTTGGGTAGTTCAGGGCGCTCAGGCTTGGGTTGTGCCGCCTTCATCTCATCAAGCTGCTCCTGCAACTCGTCAGCTCGGCGCTTCTCGGCGTGAGTCTGTCCCACCTTCTTGCCTATTTCTTCGTTAAACTTGGCCTGTTGCTCAGGGCTAAATTCAACTTTTGCGGGTTCTGCGGGTGTTTCTGGCGGTGTTTCTGCCGCAACCTCTGCGGTTGTTTCGGGTGTTTCTGCAACTACTTCTGCTACTTCTTCGCCGCCATCAATGACAGCTCCATTTTCTTCGCTCATATTGCCCTCTCTTCAAGGTATTTCCGCGATTCAGTCGCGTACTGTTTAAAGTGCTTCTTGGTTCTCGCCAACTATCCCAGCTTGTTCTTGGAATGCACCTAAAGCCTCTGGAGACATAATGGCATCAGCCCCCGTAGCCTCTCGGAGTGTTTTCAGCGTGGATGCGTTAGTACTCAACATATCCACCAATGCTTGAACAGGAGCTAATTGATTCTCTTGAGCCTTCATCATCGCCTCAAACTCAGCCTTCTGTTGTTCAAACTGCTGCTTCTGACCTTGAAGCATTAGCTTACCCTGCTCAATCTGAACCTTGCCCAAAGCGGCTTCTGCTTTGCCTTGCTCTGCTTGTGCCGCAACCATTAGCGCGTCAGGTTGTTGAGGTTGTTGCTGCATCTGCATCATCTGGGCTTCTTCTTCCTCAGTCCATTGGTCTTGAGGAATCAAACCCTGTTGAAATAACTGAGCGCGCTTACGATCAGCCATCATTCCCATGCCTGGGGCCGTGATGTTATTAAGTAGAATATCTCCACCTAACTGAATAATGCTAGGATCAACCTGAGCAACCTCGATCATGGAGGCTACAGTCTCCTGCTGTTTGTTCTGGAAAGAAGGGCCAGCACTACATACAGAATCGTATTTACCTGAGCTTAGGTCATTGAGTGTTACCGTCTCACCCGTTTCAGCGTCTAGCACTTCCTCGCCAAGCGTCACCATCTCAGATGAGCCATCCTCGGCTAATATCCTAACCCGACGGTCTTTGGTGTATACCTTGGGGGCTGCGTTAATAAGTATTCGACAAGTGTGATTAATGGCAATCTCAAGAGCCTTGAAGTACTTAATCGTTCCTATGTCACCCTTATTCTGAAGCTGTTTGATAGCAACACCAGACTGAGCATTAGGATTATCGCCCATGCTTGCAGAGAATTGATTAGCCGTCTGACCTATAGCCTGACGCATAGCCTCTGACATTGAGCGAAGACCTGGATTGATCTGTGCGCCACCGCTTTGTATTGGCGCACCTGGAGCCTCGGAGTCTGGATTGTAAATCTGGACTGGATCTGAGTTAGTGTTTAATGTTTGAAGGGTATCTTCGTATCCAGACACCTGCTTGGCGGTCATCCAGTACTTGGCTCTTGGGGCTAATGCGCCCTCCTCGATCTCTCTGGAGAGTGAGTAGTTTAATACTCTCTGAACATCTAGCAGTTTCTCAACCGCACCAAAGTAGATAATCTTATTCTCGATAATCTTGAAGTTGCCGTACACAGGGATCACTGGAATGTGCTGGAATACTGTCTCTCTTTCCTCATCCAGCCAGCCGCTTGAGTCAAACTGTCGAATATAGACTACGTTCTTCTTGCGCTTTCGGCGCTTGACCTCACTAACGCCGAGGTCTTTAAGCTCTTTCTTGACTGACTTAAACTCGTCATCATCCTCATAGACCGTTCCGTTATCCATTAGGACTAGCTCACGCTCAATCTCCTTAATGGCGTACAACTCACCCACCATCACAAGATCGGGCTTGTTAAAATAAGCATTAGAGCAAGTCTCAGCGCCTAATGGAGACTCCGAGCCTGTCGGCCACTTCTCCTTGTACTCTTCGGGGGTGAAGGCTTGCATGACCACAGCCCACTTAGCATCAGACTTATCACGCTTCTCCGCGCCATCATCAAACCACACGCGGTCAATGGCGTTTGGAATAGGCTCAATAATCAGGTCTTGCTCAAAGGAATCAGAGTCAACAAACTTCTGCACAACCCTCCAGCAATCAAAGCCTGAATTAACCACCCTTCGGCCCGCTGCGTTAAACGTGTCTTCAGCGTTTGATATGTTCTGAATATTTCTGATTAAGCCGTTAAGAGTCGCGGCTGTCTTCTTGTCTGCCCCACCACCAGAAGGGTCTACGTTAATACCGAAATTAGCCTGTTCAATCTCTCCGGCTATCTGGTCAACAATAGGAGATGTCATATCTACCGTATACCGAGGCTTGCCGTCTGAAGCAGACCACCACTCAGGCTCCCACTGACCATCCCTTGCGCTGGTGAACAAGTCACACTCGCGGGACTTCTCCCTATTATCATGGTCGGAATCTTGCGACTCCCCAAGCATCTTCATTACATAGGCGTGGCTATTAAAATCAGGCATTATCCTGTCCATCCAGAAAAGTTGAGTTTCTTAGTTTCGGTCTTAGCTTCATAGCGTAAGCTCATCATTAGTGAGTCACCAAGGTTAGGGCTTTCAATCTTAAACTTAGACTTTAGCTCTGGCTTAGTATACAACGCGAAAAGCCCGTTACGGTTCTCCTTAACAGGCAGGCGACATATCTCTGATCTCAGCTTAGATAATAACGCAATATCACCACTAAAACTAATTAGGGTGTCTGGGTCATGGTACTCGCCAAACACTACAGCTCTATAAGTTCGGTAGCACCTATCTCTTAAATCATAGTAATACTGTGCTCGCTTGTTAATAAAGCTATCGCCTATAGTCTTCTGGTTTTCAATAGGAGCTTTCAAGGCTGGACTGTAGATAGCTTTTGGCGTGTCTGGATTCTCCGAACCTTTAAACATGGACAGAGTAACCTTCTTGCCGTCAAAGTCTTTTGACATCTGCTCGGCTAGAGCAACACCCATGCCGTCACAATCCCATGTGAAGTAATCAACACCGCTAGACAGGGCCAAAGCCGAAGCCCAATGGCCTCCATCATTGACGTTACCATCCTCCATCTCTTGTATATCTGTAATCACTACGCCGTGTCTTTCAACGTATCCCTTCGAGTCAGGGCCAGTATCGGAAGGGTCGTGGGCTGCAATCTTAGAGCCTCTTGGCTCAAACCCTAGCTTCTTGTGAGCGTCAATACAGGCATCAAACCACTCAGACATAACTAAAGCATTCTCTACTGAGTCGTTCATAGCGCCTAGCCAGATATGATCATACAGCGCTCTTGGTCTGTTCTCGTAGTCCCAAAGCCTTTCAATCTCTAATCCAGAGGAGCCAAACCACGGGTTATCCGTGTAGTTCATCATCACAATTAAGTGAAGATCGTCTTCGTAATAGCCGTCACGGATGATTGAATCAATATAAGGGTTGATGAATCTCTTGCTGAAGGGGTCTTCTGTGCTGCCTGGGTTAGCAATGAACAGCATGGATACGCCGCTATCTTGTTCCATCTCTGTCTTCTCGCCCGGTAATCCTTTCTTGGGCTTCTCTCTGGCTGTAGGAGTTAGGGCCATTAGGGAGTCTTGGGTGATGAATTGGGCCTCCTCTATCGAGTACCGCTTGAAGCCAAAGGCAGACTTAATACTATCCACGTTCCGAGCTAGGCCAGCAAAGCTAAACACTTCCTCGCTATTGCAGGATATAGAGTTCTGATTTATCTCAAACTCTGAGAAGTCTAAGCGTTTAGCCTCTTCTGTAATCAGGGAATGAACTGAGTTCTTAATAGAGGACTGGTATTCTCTGAGGAAGTAGGTTTTCTCCCCCTCGTCCTTAGCGTCGATCATGCAGACATCAACGCCGCCTACAGACTTTGCCGAACCTCGACCACCAATGAGAATGTTGAATCTCTTAGTCGATGTGAGTATGCGTTCCATCTTGGATGGGAGGTAAACGCCAGGCTTATCCTCTGACTCTACCCACTTCCCGCTAATCTTTCTTAGGGAGTGAGTTAAGCCCTTCTCAGGACAGACAAAGCCAACAACCGTTCCGGTATCAATCTCGCCGCGCTTCTTGAGTTCATGGAGAATATCAGCCTTACGCTTCTTCAACTCATCTTGAATGAGCTGCTTTCTAGCCAAGGGGGATTGGCTAAGCATCTATGCTGGCTAGCTCTGCTTTGAGTTCTTCTAGGGAGGATTCGCTTAGATCGTGACTCATAGCCACATCCTTCTTATCTCGCTGATCTAGTATCTGCTTGCCTAGCCATATCTGCATGGTTACATTACCGTCCTCAACCGCGCTCTTGAACTGCTTTCGCCTCAGTGATGCCTTGCCCTCCGACCCGTGTTTTTTTAGGTAGTCCGTAAAACCGCCATGACCATCACGCGCTAAACCCTTATTTAGAGTGTCGTAGTCCATACCCAGAATGCTAGCGCACTCTTCTCCAGTACATAGAATCTGGCACATAGACTTTAGTTTGTCATACTCAATGACCGCAGTTGGTCTGCCGCCTTGATCGCCTTCGTGATTAGGCATCTCTATTCTCCAGCTCTGCTTTGTTTCCTGTGAATTCTTCCCATCTCTGAATTATAACATCGCAAAATCTAGGATCGTACTCCATAATAAACGCCCTCTTATTATGTTTTTCAGCGGCGATCAGTGTTGACCCAGAACCGCCAAAGAAGTCAGCGATTGTTGTTGATGAAAGATTGAAGCGCTTAATTATCCATTCCATCAAGGAAACGGGCTTCTGTGTTGGATGAACCCTGTTTGTTTTCTCTGACGCTTGCGTAAACTGTCTGACCACGCTTCGGAAATTAGCCCACGCTAACTCGCAGTCCGTCTGATCTGACTGTCCGTTGTTCTTATCCCACACGAGCCAGCATTCGCTGTCGGGCAAGACAGAGCAATAATAATTAGCCCCCCACCATATCTGCTTTGCTTCTGGGTATAGGCCCATTATTAACTGAAAAGTATCTTTAGCAATATCGGGATTATCATCGCCCATAATATCAGTCTTGTAGCTTGCAGATAGTACGCCGCTCTTCGTGACAGCATTCATTCCATAAGGAGGGTCTGTGTGAACTAAGTCTGGATATGTCCCATCCATCAAGGCTTCCACAGCGTCAATACTAGTCGAATCGCCGCACATTAACCTGTGGTTGCCTAGTATCCAAACATCGCCCAGAACCGTTGTAGGCTCATCTGGCACATCTGGCACTGCATCTTCATCTGTTAGCCCCTCGCTTGGCAATGGCTCCATCAGCCCAGACAAGAAATCATCATCAAAACCCAGTATAGACGTGTCAAAATCCAACTCTTCTAGCCCTTCAATCTCAACCTTGAGCAGGTCTAAGTCCCAGCCCGCGTTTAGTGCTAGCTGATTGTCTGCTATTACATACGCCTTTCTTTGAGCCTCTGTAAGGCCGTTCAGAGTGATTACAGGTGTTTCGGTAATGCCTAGCTTGTTCATGGCTAGAACGCGCCCATGGCCGGCCACAACACCGCCATCTGGGTCTATTAGTATTGGGTTAGTTATGCCGAACTCTTTAATCGAGGCGGCTATCTGAGCCACCTGTGTTTCAGAGTGGGTTCTTGAGTTGGAAGCGTAGGGAATTAAGTCTGATACTTTGGCTGTGCTGTAGGAGTGGTCCTTCATGCCATGTGTTATCTCTATATATTTGATTAATTTCGCTAATTATTGGCGAGATTCGCCACTTGTGTCAAGTTTAGGCTTTTTGGCTTCTTTGCTCTTATTGCGGAATATCTTGTCGAAGTTAGCCCTGAACTTAGCGTTGTTGGGTTTGGATACAAGTCTGTCGCCTGTTATGTCGTTAGTGTCGTTATGCATTGGCCCTATCCTTGAGGCGCGTGGCTAGTAGCAATTATAGCCTATTTATTGGCAATTAATTCAACAAAACTAAATCATTCATGATTGATCTGATCTGTATGGGCTGTTTTTTTATCAGCTTTGGAATAATTCTTATGTGGGCGGGGGCTTTATGAATAAGACAAACCAACATCGAGTCGGCAAGCATCCGTTCCAGGCATACCTTACAGATGAGGAGAAGGCCGTAACTGATAAAGCGAAGGAGAAGGCGGGCGTAAGGACTAATCGAGAGCTCATACTAGCTCTTTCTGGCGCTTTTATCTCCAAGCCCTAACCATCTATCCCCTTTAGGCTATCGTGGCTTGGGGGGGCTTTTGGTGTCTACTCGTCAATCTTAGAGGCTTTGTTCATTGAGGGATTGTAGCATAACTAGGATGGGCTTATCCCGTTACCCGAAACACTCGTTAGAATGCTAAGTTGGCGGGAGGATAACTAGGTAAGCCCATGTTCTGTTAATACCTATCTGAAGGGGCTGGCCGCTTCTCAGCTATCAAGC
>TARA_R110002110_G_scaffold323324_1_pt1 | contig 29974 bp, 28 predicted proteins | sample TARA_R110002110 | Tara Oceans TARA_R110002110 (sample SAMEA4397330) | marine metagenome | biome: Polar Biome; feature: [SRF] surface water layer (ENVO:00010504); material: water (ENVO:00002006), including particulate matter (ENVO:01000060) such as... | depth 5 m | reverse complement strand
ACAATGGGTTAAAGATAATACGGCTTAGTTATCTGGGTCAGCCCCTATTTTTATTCTTATTAGTTGTAAGCATAGAATATTTTACGCGTATCGCCAACTCATTAAATTTAATCGTTTTTTTTATGATCTTGTCGTACTCTTCGAAAATTGGATTGCCCTCCTCTCCTATGGAGTAATGCAAGATCTTTATAAATAAGGTATCAAATAGCGTATGTATGTGTTTTTCATAGTCCCACGAATACATTTTTTAGCCCGGCCGACATACCCATATATTAATTTCGATGTTGCTCCCTCTTGTGTATTGGGTGGATTCGGCAAATCTTTTAAATTTTCGAACAAGTTGAGTAACCCACAAAGGAATTGGCTGCTTCGTCATTAGAAACAGGGTGACCGATAAATTTTAGTTTGAAAAAGTAGTTTATTTTTCTTGGGTTATCCCCGGAGAAATCACGTATATATTCAATGTATGGAATTTTTATTTTTAGGTGTTCCTCAATAAATGGGGCGTAAAAAACTCGGTATTCCAGGAGGCGTTGTAATCATTCGATGGTTATCTCTAATATGTTTAGTGATGTTGACCATTTTTGTAGAGCGTTATTTCTATCGTGTAAAAAATTAACTAGGGCGGTGATCTACAAGAAGAAAGCCCTGAACTTTTGACCCGCCCTGCCCACTGATCAGCTAACACCAAAATCACAGGGTGATTTTGTACCACTTTCGTGGACACTTTTAGGCGAGAAAAAATTAATACTATTCCTGCCCGAGCGTTTGGCGACATACATTGCCGTGTCGGCATTCTTGATTAAATCAACGGATGTACGTCCGTCAGCGGGGAACATGGCAATGCCAATGGATCCTTCTATCTGGAGCACTTCACCGAGAATCTCTATAGGCTCATTAATCGAGTTGACTACACGGTTAGCGACATAAGTAATTTCGTCTCTTCCTTTCGGATCATTGAGCACAAATATGAATTCGTCGCCGCCCACTCGGGCTACAGTATCTGACTTTCGCACCAGCGCCAGGAGCCTTTTCGCTACCTCCTTTAACAGGTCATCCCCGACGTTGTGGCCAAACTGGTCGTTGACGAGTTTGAATCTGTTAAGGTCGAGAAACATCAACGCCAGATTGCACTGTTCACGATTGGAATTGAGAAGTTTTTGGTTTATCCGATCCATCAGCAAGGTACGGTTTGGTAAGTCAGTCAAGGCATCGTGAAATGCCAAGTGCTTTATGTGTTCATCTTTACGCCAAAGAGCAGTAATGTCGCTGAATACTGATATGTAGCGAACAGGTTCGCCGTCTCCGTCGGAAACCATGCTGATGGTCATGCGTTCTAGGTAAATATCACCGTCTTTACGACGGTTCCATATCTCACCATTCCACCGCCCCCTGGTTTGTATATCCTTCCACATGGAGGCATAAAATGCTTGATCGTGCCGGTTAGACCGAAGAATGCGAGGGGTTTGTCCGATAGCCTCCTCGGCTGTATAGCCGGTTATCTCGATGAAGGCCGGGTTAACCGACAAGATAATCCCATTAGCATCGGTGACAAGAACACCATCGAGCGTGCTCTCAAAGACGCATGCGGCCAGTTTGAGTTTCGCCTCCGTTTCCTTGAGAACCGTCACCTCGTTGGCCTGAATCGAAAATCCTTTGACAGTACCATCGGCATCGAAATCGGGAATGTAGTGCCCGATGATATAACCCTCACTTCCACTGGCTTTATTCAGAATCCGCTCAAAGCGTTGCGGTTCGCCGGCCAGGACTCGGCGAACATGGGACTCATTCAGGTTAAACAGGTGCTCGCCCGCCAGATCCCTGAACGTGATACCAATAATGTCCTCGGGCGGCTTCCCGAACCACTCACGGTAGGCATTATTAGCATAGCGACAGCGTAAATCCCTATCCCAATAGCCGATCATATTGGGTATGCCATCAATGATGAATCTAATGAATTGCTCACGCTTGGTACTGCTCTTCGATACTGTTTCGGCCTGCTTGAGTGCTTTTTGATTACTATGTACGGCTTCGACAAGGTACGATATGAGACTGCAGGTGACGGCGAAAATGACCATCTCAAGAGAGTCAAAGCGGTCCTCAATAAAAGGACGATTAACAAATAGTGGCCACAGAAATGTGACCGCGAGACAGGCAAGCACGGTTGCCAGCAACCCAGCGTAAAGTCCCGCATAGAGTGCTGCGGCAATCACCGCGGGGTAGAATGTCAGCCAGGTCAGTTCCGATTCAAACGCTTGTAGAGGCCATACCCTCAGGCCAGCGGCCAAGCTTACAAGTACGACTGTAGTGAGCAAGTGTTTGAAGTGTTGTGAGGCAATTGCTTTATTTAAGCCCTGGTCTTTTTCCGTTGTGACATTCATGCTTCATCTTTGGGCATAGGCTTTCGAGCTCCGATACTCGTCTATGGCTGCCATTTGGCTAACTGTTAATTAATAAATCCGAAGGCCTTTTAACTAGAAGACAGTGTATCAAGGGAAAATCGATACCGAAAGATGAAAATTCTAACTTTAAAATCAAATAAATTCCCTCTTTCGCCATTTAATCCGACCTAAGCTATAGTCAGTCTTAATACGCCACAAAGCTTGCATATAGCTATTTGTTATTAATTAAGTGTTGCACATTAAATGCATATACATGTATATTTCAGGTATGGATAAGAAAACTCACGAAATTTGTTTGGCCCATAGTTTGAGAAGAGCTGACCGAGTGGTCAGCCAGCTTTATAACGAGTATTTTTCCCCGCTGGGCATTCGAGTCACTCAGTTCTCTGTACTACGTGCCTTGCACTTGATGGGTAGTACAACCGCTGCCCAAATACGGGAGGCACTAGTGATGGATCAGACGACCGTGTCTCGTGCTCTGAAACCCTTGATCCGCGACGGTTATATTGCCGTAGCTGAAGGTGCAACCAAACGTGAGAAAGCTTTGTCACTCACCCCAGAAGGTAAGTCGCTTTACAAGCAGGCCCTTGGACCTTGGGGCGAGGCTCAAAAAATGCTCAGAAAAAAATTGGGCAAAGGAAAAGATGATGTACTTATGGATTTGAGTCGCCAAATCGTAGCAATTAAAGAGTGATTTTTTTATTAAACAATACATGCATATACATTTATTATGGAACTTTACACATACCCAGTAACATCCAATGCCTTGAAGATTGAGCTATTTATCCATGTCCAGAACATTGCATTGGATACCGGGATTATCAACCTACCCCAGGGTAAACATAAAACCCGAGACTACCTGGCCATCAATCCCGCGAGGAAAATACCCGTGTTGGTCAATGGCTCACATGTGCTGTCGGAATCTAACGCGATTCTCGTGTACCTCGCACAATACCATCAGTCACTGTTGTGGCCATCTACTATCGAAGCACAGGCAAAAGTAATGCAGTGGCTATTTTGGCAAGCTACTGCATGGATGCCAGTGGCTGGCGGCTTTGCTCATCAGCGCGTGCTGCGCCCCGCCTGGGGTGGCCAACCAGACGAAGAGAAATTGAGATCCATCCATTCAGGCTTTGACTCCGCTTGCGCACTGCTTTCAAGCCATCTCGAAAAACAGCACTTCTTAGCTGGCGACAAAGTCAGTCTGGCTGACATTGCTGTCGGCGCTTTTTTTATCTTTAGAGAAGAAGCTTTGATGAATATCGAGAAATTTGAGGACTTGTACCGCTGGCTTAAAGAGCTGGAGTCACATAGTTGGTGGCAAGCAACTAGAAGCAACGCCAATATTTTTTTAAAATCAATACATGTATATACATCCAAATAGGAGGTGTGTGATGAGTACTACTGAGGTTAGATCCGTTCAATCATTCTTTCGCTGGATTGTTGATCACCCCAAGCGAACCGTCGTGCTGGGCTTACTGTTTATTTTAGCGTTTGCGACATTTATTCCGCAGTTAACGAAAGACACTCGCGCCGATGCCTTTTTGGCCGATGACAACCCTGCGTTGGTCTACCGCGAAAAGGTCAAAGCACTGTTTGGACTCAGCGATCCGATGGTCGTTGCTGTTGTTGCCGAGGATTCAATTTTTACACGAGAAGGCTTGAATGCCTTAAAAACAGTGACTGACGCGGTAATCAATGTCGAGAATATCGACCCTGATGGTGTCACCAGCCTGGCGACTGAAAACAACATTGTGGGTACCAATGACGGCATGATGGTCGATCCCTTTTACGAATATGAACTGGGATCACAGGCTGAGGCGGATACGGTACGTGACGCGATTCGGGACTTTCCGCTTTATCAGGGCAGTTTGGTGGCCAATGATGAATCAGCAACATTGATCATCGCCGAGTTGTTGGACGAAGGGCTTGCTGAACAAACCTATATCGAACTTCTCTCAACTTTAGAGACGCTTGATCTACCAGAAGGGCTTACTCTGCATGTCGCGGGGGAAGGCGCAATATCCGGCTATTTAGGTAGCTATATCGATTCCGATGCGCAGCGACTCAATCCTCTTGCCGCGCTAGTGATTACACTTATTTTCTTCATCGCTTTTCTTCGCGGTGGATCGACCTTTATGGCAAATATGATCATTGGCGCATCCGCCATTATTACGGTGGGCATAATGGCGGCCGTCGGCGTACCTTTCTATGTTATTACCAATGCTCTTCCTGTTATTTTGATTGGTATTGCGGTTGCTGACAGCATCCATGTTTACAGTGAATATTTTGAACGACGTGCATTGCATTCTGACGAGTCGATAAGGAATTCAATTGTCTACAGCATGGTAGCGATGTGGCGCCCCATCACCCTGACCACTCTAACTACAGTAGCAGGCTTTCTGGGATTATATTTTGCTGCTTACATGCCTCCCTTTAAGTTCTTTGGTTTATTTACCGCGTTAGGCGTGAGCATTGCCTGGCTCTATACCTTGATCTTCCTGCCAGCCGCGATGAGCCTGCTGAAAACTGAAGTGCACCCTCGTCTTGCAAACAAAATTCGTTCCGCCAATCACGATGCGTTTGCAACAGTCATGGTTAAGTTGGGAGCTTTTACCAAAAGGCACGCAAAGGGCGTTGTTATAAGCTCATTTTTTGCTGCAACGTTGGGCATTTTGGCCGCCAGCCAAATTGAGGTCAATGAAGATCGTATTGAAACCTTCCACCAGTCCGAACCACTGTACGTTGCCGACAAGGCGATCAATAGTCGTTTTGATGGCACCAGCTACCTCGATATTGTGATTGAGACTAAAGAAGATGAAGGCATCTTCGAACCGGCAGTTTTGCGGAAAGTTGAGACGCTGCAAGCTTACGCAGAAACGCTTCCGGGTGTGCAGGGTTCCACCTCCATTGTGGATTACCTCAAGCAGATGAACCGGGCACTGAATGAAGGTGATGCCAGTCAATACGCCTTACCTAACGACAGCGATCTGGTCGCCCAGTACTTCTTGTTGTATTCAGCATCAAGTGCTCCGGATGATTTTGAGGAAGAAGTGGACTACGACTACCGGCTCGCTAACGTCCGCGTAACCATGAATACCGGCGCCTATGTGGACAACCGGCTGGTTGTGGAAACACTCGATAACTATCTAGCTGACGCCTTTAATACTTCAACTGTCACAGCGACCGTCAGTGGCCGCGTCAACCTCAACTACCACTGGATCAAAGATCTGGGCACCAGTCATTTTACCGGAATGGGCATTGCCTTGTTGCTAGTGTGGCTGGTTTCTTCCCTGCTGTTTCGCTCTGCCGTGGCGGGCACATTTGCTCTGCTTCCTGTGGGCATCAGCATCTTGCTGGTTTATTCCACCATGGTGGCCTTATCCATTCCGTTGGGCATTGGTACGTCAATGTTTGCAGCGGTGGCAATTGGTCTAGGCGTGGATTTTGCGATCCATACCATCGATCGACTTCGCTCCCTTTACCAGGAGACTCAAGATATGAACATTACATTGAAGCAGTTTTACCCAACAACCGGTCGTGCACTGTTTTTTAACCTGTTAGCCATTGCGCTGGGATTTGGTGTCCTGATTTCCAGTAAAGTCGTACCGCTCAACAACTTCGGTACAATTGTCGCGATGTCAGTGGCGACCAGCTTCCTGGTGAGCATGACACTGCTACCAGCACTGATACAGTTATTCAAACCACGCTTCATCACAGGCAAAAAATCGGACGAAATAGCTGAAAATGCCTTGGGTAATATTGTGCCTGCCGGGGTTAAAGCGGTGCTGGCCATCATTGTCATCAGTGCTGTTGGTTTCTTTGCTACGACCGAGCATGTGTTTGCCGATGAACTGCCCAATGGGCGCTGGGTGATGGAACAGGTTAATGCCGTGGATGAAGGGCTTCATGTGACACGCAAATTGACCATGAAAATGGTGGATAAACGCGGTAAAGAACGCCTGCGAGAAACCCTGAGTTACCGTCAGTATTTTGGAGACGAAAAACGGACGGTGCTGTTTTACCTGGAACCACGAAACGTCAAAGATACGGGGTTTTTAACCTACGACTACCCTAAAGCTGAGGTTGATGATGACCAATGGCTGTACCTGCCAGCGCTAAGAAAAGCGAGAAGAATCTCAGCATCGGACCGAGGAGATTATTTTTTGGGTACGGACTTTACGTTCGAAGATATCAAAAAAGAGGGTAAGATTGAACTCAGTGATTATCACTTTAACACCCTAGGTAAGGAAGAGATTGATGGTAAAGAAGCCCTGTTGGTTGAAGCCCTGCCTGTTGATGCGGAGATTGCAAAAGAGCTGGGTTATGGCAAGGTCCATATTTGGATAGACCCTGCCAACTGGCAGCTGCTGAAAGCACATTACTGGGATATTAAGTTAAATGATTTAAAGACTTTAAAAGCCAGTGATATCCGCCAGGTTGATGGTATTTGGACACGCCATCATTTGGAAATCGAAAATCACAAAACCGGACATTACACGGAGTTTCTCTTCTCCGATGTGGATTATCAATCGACCATCAATGCAAAAGTGTTCACTCGACAGGCACTCACGAGAGGACCTCGGTAATGAAAGCAATAAGTGCAATGGTGAGCACTGTTGTGCTCGCCATCGTCTCAAATAATGCTTTCGCCGGTGATTTCAGTGGCATCCTGAAGAGTCAGACCTCTTACGGTTCAAAATCTGATAAGTTGCAACAACAGGAGTGGTTGCTGGATATGGAGTACAATACACCGTTTTTTGGCGGTGATATAACCGCAATTGGTCGTTTGCGTTGGGACTCGGTGGATGACCTCAGCCAAAAAGGTTCATCCCGACCCAAGACCTATTCACCTGTTGGTGGGCCGATTACGGCAGGCCCATCGGGTGAGATCGACGTAAGAGAACTGTATTGGGAGAAGGCGACAAACACGACCTATTGGCGAGTTGGAAAGCAGCAGGTGGTATGGGGTGAGGCCGACGGCTTAAAGCTGCTTGATGTCATAAACCCGCAAAGTTTCCGCGAATTCATTCTCGACGATTTTGATGATTCACGAATTCCATTGTGGATGATCAATGCTGAGCTCAATGTCACTGAAAACAGTGTGCTGCAAATATTATGGATACCGGATACCTCCACCCATGAGCTAGCCCCAAGCAGCTCTCCCTTTGCCTTTACCAGTCCGGCCTTGGTGCCGCAGCTACCCTCAGGCGTCAGCGCGGTGGTGAACGACGCCAATGCGCCGACCTCTCTGCTAAAGGACAGTGATTTTGGGATGCGCTTTACCAATTTTGTGGGTGGTTGGGATATCTCACTCAACTACCTTTACCATTACGTGGATACGCCCGTTATACGCTCCAGACTGGCAGGGGTTCAAGTGGTTGTGGAGCAGGACTATGAACGCAGCCATTTGGTTGGTGGAACGGCCAGCACCGCGCTGGGAGATTGGACGTTGCGGACAGAGATAGCCTATGAAACCAATCGCTACCATCGCACCGTTTCAACATTCCCCGGTGTCTCTAAGGCAGACCAATTGGGTTCTGTTATCGGGCTTGACTGGCAAGGTTGGACGGATCAATTTATTTCATTTCAATGGTTTCAAACAACCATCACCGAAAGTACACCAGCCCTCTTCAACAACCGGCATGAGAACAGAGTAACATTCCTATGGGAGTCAAAATTTCTTAATGAGACGCTCACCGGCGAATGGCTTCATATTCATTCACTCGATCACGGCGATGGTGTCTTTCAGCCAAAGTTGACGTATAACTATCAGGCCAATATCGATATCTACGTGGGCGTGGATGTTTTCTATGGGGACAATGACGAGCTGTTTGGTCAGTTTGATCAGGCTGATCGTATAACGATTGGTATTAACTGGGGCTTCTGACCCCTTTGCGAGTAGTGGAGTCGATACATGCAAAGTACAACCTATTTAAAGTTAGTTTGATGTTATTGGCTTTCTACAGTTATGTGCAGAGAGATCTTTGTTAATAAGTAATTCACGGCTGTCCGCTTTGGGTCGAAAAGAGTCTGAAGACCTAACGAAATGAGTAACGCCAGCGGTAACTTCAAACGAACAAAACTAAGAAAAGCAGCCCCTTCTACCCTATAACATAGGATGCGGTTCATCTCCCAGCTTTTCCATTGAACTCAATCCTATGAAACCTAACTCTTAATCAACTAGTAGCATTTTATTCTTATTCGAGGTCGCACATAGAACCTGCTTGAAGCCATTCAATATGAGGGCTTGTCGATAGAGAACATTATATGCCTTTAAGCTACTTGATCGTTTCCGAACAACATAAGGTCTCTTGACCATCGAATAGTCCTTTAAAATCAGCTTCTCCTCTTAACCGCACCAAATAGTAATCTGAGTTTTGGACTGCTTAGGATCGATCCCTAAACGAACGAGCGAACACCCACAAGTGGGCAAATATTTGTTGTGATTTTCATGACTTTCTCACTGCAATTCTCGGTGTGCTATTCGGATCATCCTGCACAGCAAGATAAAGTGCTCACATCTTTATCGAAGGTCTGTGCGGCAAGTTTTAATCCTTCAACACCTGTCAGATAAGGAAAAATTGTATTCGCTAAATCCTCTGTGGTCATGCTCGCCTTTATGGCTAAGACCATGGTTTGAACAAGCTCGCCGCCATCTGGCGCTAATATATGAGCGCCGAGCAGTTTATCGGTTTCCTTATCGGCCACTAACTTAATAAGTCCTCGCGCGTCACGTGCGGCAATATAGCGCGGCACATGATCAAGAGTGATCGTGCTGGTTTTAACCTCATGACCTTTGGTTTTAGCCTGAGCTTCGGTTAATCCAACCATGGCCATCTGTGGATCTGAAAAAACAACGGATGGCATGGCAGCGTTACTGTATTTGTGTCCATTGCCGTCAAGTGCATTTTTTGCTGCGAGTTTGCCTCCATAAGCCGCCATATAGACGAACATATCTGTTCCTGTTACATCCCCTGTCGCATAAATATCGGGGTTAGAAGATTGCATAAATTCATTGATTTCAATGCCACCATTTTTGAGCAGTTTAATAGCTACTTTGTCTGCACCAAGCGCAGACGTATTCGGTCTGCGGCCTGCGGCTACTAAAAGCTGCTCGGCCTCAATAGCATCCAAACCGTCCAATCCCTCGCATACCAGCTTAATGCCTTTAGTTGTCTTTTCGATTTTCTGATACCCAACCCCATCACAGACAGTTACACCTTCTGCCCGCAGATAATCCGCTAATGCCTGAGATACTTCTGGCTCCGCTTCGGGTAACAGGCGAGAACGGCAGCATATTGTGACATTGACTCCTGCGCGGGCAAACATCTGCCCCAGCTCCACGCCAATCACACCTCCGCCAATTACAAGTAGTGACCCGGGAAGCTCTTCAAGCTCAAGGGCAGATGTGCTATCTAGTACGGGTACGCTTTGGATACCATTGATCGGTGGTAACGCTGAAGATGATCCCGCTGCAATAACAATCTTTTTGGGGTGGTAGAGAACACCATCAATATCTACTTCCGTCTCATTGCCTGTGAAATGAGCTTTTTCCTTCATGTCTATATAGGTGACATTTGGATATGAAAGTAGCACATCCTCATACTTAGCCTTTCGCAATTCGTCGACAAGACTTTGCTTTTGGGCAACCAGAGCTTTCCAATTAAAAATCTCCGATTTTCCCTTTATGCCATCAAAACGCTCCGCATTCTTAGCATGATGCACAGCTTCCATCGCTCGTATCATGGTTTTTGATGGAACACAGCCAACATTGACACATGTGCCGCCGATAGTGCCATGCCCAGCAATAACGACATTGGCTCCACTTTCTGCTGCTGTGATGGCCGCAGAAAAACCACCCGATCCACCGCCGATGACAAGTAAATCAGGCTTTGTAGTTTCTTTTTTTATACCAGTGTCAGAAACTTCGCTTGAGCAACAATCAGACATTTCTTAACTTTCCTTATTTTGAGTTTTACATTTATTTCCCGTTGCGCATTGTCGCTTTCGCCACAATGTATAAGCGGTAAGCCCGATAAAAATTACCAAAGCTGGTAAAAGAACAACATCGAGCTTTCCTATTATCCCAGCCAAGCCCACTACGCTTAAAACAACAAGAGCAGGTGTAAAACAGCAAAGAGCTAGAATGACTGTCCCTCCAATGCCAAAGGCGAGTAATGGTTTATCTTTCATCTGCTATCTCTTATCGCTCAGGCGTGGCAGGATATCCTGCATTGGTCGAAGCTGCGCCCACTTGTTCTAGCGTTGACACAGTAGGATCAAAAACTACTGTTGCCGTTTTTTCAGCAAAGTTAATATCGACATTGCTAACCCCATCGACGGCTTGCATAGCCCTTTTAACGGTAATTGGGCATGCCGCACAGGTCATCTTCTCAATAGTGAAAGTAGCCGTTTGCTCAGACGAAACGGCCTCAGATTCGGTTGCAGTCACGGCTTGTGCCGCTGGCAGGACATTGATCCCGACTACAGACACCGTAACCATGAACGCCGCTGCGCTAATAAATAATGCTATTTTTTTCATCTTGATAATCTCCTAATAAAATAGTGGTGCCCAATAATCGACTGTAGCAGACAGAAGAACGAGTACCGTTGCGATCCAGAGTGCTGACTTGGTAATGCGCGCCGAAGACGGACGGGCACAATAACTTCCCTCTTCACATTCTTTCTTCGGCTTGAAGTAGACGTACCAAAAGCCGAACCCCAGCAGTAAAACCGTAATGCTCAAGAAAAAGGGCTTGTAAGGCTCTAATGCGGTCAGGTTTCCAATCCACGCGCCACTGATACCGAGAGTCACCAAAAGCAACGGCACGACACAGCAGGAAGACGCAATGAGCGCTCCCGAGACACCCGCAGCCGCAAGCCATTTACTTCTGCTTTTATCTCTCTCGTTTTTCATATCAGTTTCGACCATGGATTTTCCTTGCAAATTCCTACTTATAGCTTCAGGATAAATCCTGTAGCGACTACAGGGTCAAGCGATAATTTGAAATAATTCGAAATGGAGTGCAAATGAGTATTACGCGCGGTGAACTGGCCAAAAGAACAGGCTGTAATCTTGAGACAATCCGATATTACGAAAAGATAATGTTGATGCCAGAACCATCACGTTCAACTAATGGATATCGCGAATATGATCAAATTCACATGAAACGCCTGCAATTTATTATGCGGGGACGCGAACTCGGTTTTACTATGGAAGACTTGAAAAGCCTTCTTGATTTGGTAGATAGGAAAGCTGTTTCCTGTGGCGAAGTTTCAAAATTGGCGAAGGAACACCTTGAATCTGTTCATCAGAAGATAAATGATCTAAGGCGTATCGAAGATGCGCTCAGCAAAACACTCATAGCATGCAGTGGTAAAGACGTGCCTGACTGCCCTGTAATTGATACGTTATTATTTGGCTCAGAATAGAGTTTACACAATTCATTACACTGGAAAAAACATTTAAAGCAAAGCAGAACATATTTTTACCATATCCGCTTAACAGCGTTGTCCATCATTAGGTGGGCAAGATCAATAGATGATATACCCCCTAAAAGAAACGTCGCGCTATAAGTTAGCAAACTTACGTATCTTTCAATTCTGTATATTCCTGATAGTCATTGCCTTCTTGTGTCACGAGGGTAAACAGCTTTGGATGAAGGAAAAGCCTTTCTCTGCCAACCTGCCGTTCTTCAAGAACGCCAATATTTGCCAGTTTTTTTAAATATTCAGAAGCGGTTTGTCGCTTGGCAATACCGTTATCAACCACATTAGCTATGCGACAATACGGCTGTTCAAACACCACATCAATAAGCTCCCGACTATAAATTTTGGGGAGCTGCTGACAAACATATTCAGCCGTATGATCAGAAAGGCTGCGGATCGCATTGATCTTTTGAGTTGTCCATTGCGCTGTACACCTGACCGCATCCAACATATAGAGCAACCACTCTTCCCACCTGTTTTCTCGCGTTACTCCAAGCAAGTTACAGGCGTTCGTCGAGATTTAAAACGCAATGATTCAAGTCCTCTCCTGGGCACCATTATCTTTTCCAGCAACATCCGAAAACGCCCTAAGACACTATAAAAATAGGAAATTTTTGCAATTTTAATATTTTTGCATCCAAAGCCGTTTTGTAACATTTTGCTAAATCCAGACTTTATTGTAACATTGGCAGTAACACAATTTTTCCAGGACGGGAGAGTGTTACATGCCGAAAATCACCAAGCAACTTACCAGCACCCAAGTAAAACACGCCAAACCGAAAGAGAGGGAATACAACCTGTCTGACGGTCGGGGACTGTATCTTCGGGTAAAGCCTGTCGGCTCCAAACTCTGGATATTCAATTACACTAGGCCCATCACCAAAAAAAGAGCCAACCTCGGCCTGGGGAATTACCCTGACCTGTCATTAGCTGACGCCAAGGAAAAAGCCCAGGAACTTCGAACAGCCCTGGCCAAAGGCCAAGACCCACAAGAGTACCGGCAGGAGCAAGAACTAAAGGCCAAGGAAGCCTACGCCAATACGTTTCAGGTCGTCGCAGAAAGATGGCTCAAACTGAAACAACCTAACGTCTCAGAGGTGTACTACAAAAAAATCGTTGATCGATTGAGCAAGTACGTCTTTCCAAAACTTGGCAGTATCCCAATTCATAAAATCAGCGCCGTCGATGCCATACAAGTGATCTCCCCTGTGGCCGAAGCCGGAAAGCTGGAGACCGTCAAAAAGCTCTGCCGCTGGATAAACGAAGTCATGGTTTACGCGGTCAACACCGGCGTACATCACTCCAATCCGCTGTCAGGCATTGGCAAAGCGTTTAATGCTCCCAAAGCCGTTAATCTGCCCACCTTAAAACCCTCTGAACTACCGGAGCTGATGTTCAGATTGAACGCCTCCAACATCAAACTGGTGACCCGGTGTCTGATTGAATGGCAACTGCACACAATGGTTAGACCCGGTGAAGCCGCCGGTACACGCTGGGAAGAAATTGACTTGAAAAAGCGGATATGGACTATCCCCGCTGATCGAATGAAAATGAATCGCCCTCATCTGGTCCCGTTGTCAACGCAGGCACTCAACATACTTGAAATCCTGGAACCCGTTACCGGACACCGGGAATTTGTCTTCCCATCAGATCATAGCCCCAGGAAGTCGGCCAATTCGCAATCGGCCAACCGGGCACTGAAGCGCATGGGTTTTCATGGTCGCCTGGTGTCCCACGGACTCAGAGCCCTGGCAAGCACCACACTCAATGAACAGAGTTTTGAACCGGATGTAATAGAAGCCGCACTGGCGCACGCCGACAAAAACGCCATTCGTGCCGCCTATAACCGCTCGGACTATCTGGAGAAAAGAAAGAAAATGATGCAGTGGTGGTCAAACCATATAGAAGCGGCCGCTGAAGGGAACCTTAGCTTGACCGGCCTGAAGCATTTAACCGTTGCAAAATAACTGGCGGCAATTCAAGCCTGCTGCCGGGATTCAATCCACTGGGCAATCGCACTTTCATACCAGCCCACCGAGCGAGCCCCGGTCAGCTTAACCTGCCTGGGGAAATTACCTTTGGCAATCTCCGCATAAATCGTAGAGCGGGATAACCCCGTCATTTCTTTAACCTCTTTTAAGCGCAAAATCTTACAAGCCATTTCCTTCTCTCTTGGATTGGATTACGTAGTATTAAATCGCCCCCTATGCTACGTAATCCGATCACTGCGGCAATAAAAACGCATTCACACCCGAAAGAAACTTTTTCAGCAACCTTTTTCTGCGACTCCCCTTCAGCAACAGGGCCTGTTTATTGTCTGTCAGGGAGGAGCGCAGCCGCGTGCGGCGAGCAATCCTTGACAGGCGTGCCTGAAAATAACCTGTCGTTGGGGTGCATAACCATGCACCCCTGCTACCGGCGAGGTTGGGGTTTAGGGGCAACGCCCCTGAGAAAATCGTTAGTATTTGAAGATCAGTGCGTCACTGCCCTTTTGTAAAAAGTGGTAGTGACGCACTGGCATTCCCATATATTCACTGACCTGGCACTAATTTCTTGAAGTGATGAAAGGATTATTACTGTTTTTTGCTGTGGCATTCCGTAATCATGTGCCCATGACTAACAGATACCAAGTGTGGCTATTGCACCCTCAATAGCAAACTGGCTCTTCGGAGCCTTTCCGGGCAAACCTTTGCTACCGCAAAGTGAGGCCTCCCACCGCAACAGAGGAGATATAACCGGCAATCAAAGCAAGCCGTAGCGATGATTCGCGCAGACATAAACTGTGCTAACCATTCGCTCAATTACCAAACAAAAGGGGGTGGTGTCCCTTGCCGATTGATGAACATAGTTTGTTCATCACTTTGCCGCTCATTACGGCAAAGCTGGCATTAACACTAACCAATGCGTTAACACCAATTTTTACTTTTTTGTCTGTTACCGGGTATTCACCCACCGTGCAGAACAGTCAGCCATCTGTCTTGCACAGTGCTTGCACGATCAGCTGACTGTGCAACGTCTGTGCACAACCGTTCTGCACAGACATACCACCGTGCAAAACGATCAAAAACAGCCCTCAGAATCCAACCCAATACTTTCCAAGCACAGCGAAAGGTAAAGCCTCGCTTTCGAGATAGAATTTGCCAAGCTGATCGCTTCCTTGAATTATAAGGGGGCTGCGATGCGCCAGCTTAACTACGAACTTAAACAACTATGTAAGCACAACAGGGATGGCAGCTACAAAACCCAGTCTGACCGCCACAAAATACTGCAAAAAGTCGCCAACGATTTATATCAGTTGGGCTATCGCGGAATGGCCGCACGCTCTCTTAAACAAAAACACGTGGAAGCACTAATCCAGCAGTACCAGGCTCAAAACCTGTCCATTGGCACTCTGAAAAACCGCCTATCGACACTGCGCTGGTGGGCCGAGAAAATCAACAGGCCGCAAGTAGTCTCCAGCAGCAATGCCTCTTACGGAATCGGCAAACGGGAAATGGTGGCAAAGACCTCCAAAGCCCAAACCCTAGACCAACAAAAACTGGATCTTATCACTGACTGTTACACCCGCATGAGCCTGGAGCTTCAAGCCGCTTTTGGCCTGCGCCGGGAAGAAAGCATCAAGTTTGAACCAAGTTACGCCGACCAGGGAGACCATATCCGCCTGAAGAGCAGTTGGTGCAAAGGCGGAAGGCCTCGAACAGTACTGATCCGCAATGAACAACAACGGAAAGCGTTAGACCGGGCTCACCAGATAGCAGGCAAAGGCTCCCTGATTCCACCCCAGTGGAAATACGTTCAACAACTACGATGCTACGAAAGACAAACAGAAAAATCCGGACTGAATAAAATGCATGGCTTGAGACATGCTTACGCCCAAACCCGATACGAGGAGCTTACCGGCTGGCTAGCTCCAGCCTGTGGCGGTCCTACCAGCAAACAATTAACAGCCGAGCAACGAAAAGTCGACCTCAAAGCCCGCCTGACGATCTCGGCAGAACTCGGACATAAACGTGAGCAAATCACAGCTACCTATTTAGGGTCGTAAGTTGTTATGTTGAGTAATGCACTGAAGGCCTTGATTGCTCTAACCATAGACCTCCAGAACTTTACATAAAACCATGACCGCCAATAAATAGAGCGGTCGTTCATGGCCGCATTTACGTTCATCACGTTACAAAGAATGTAGCCAATTCAACAACGTTTTATTTTCCTGCCACGAAGGAATCTTAGGCACAGGGGAAATGCCACTGATTTTTTCCAATGCCGTACGTTTCATCTCAAGATTAGATTTGGCGTAAATTTCAGTAGTCCGCACATCCGCATGACCAAGGAAGTCCCGGATGATATCGAGTGACACACCACTTTGCAGGAGATGCATGCCTTTGGTGTGTCGCAAGCTATGGGGGCTGACCTTTTGCTTAAACCCTGGGTGCGCTTGTCGTACTCTTTGAATGTACTTTTCCAAAATGTAACGTACCCCTGAACGGGTTAAGCGATTATTCTGCCGATTACAAAATAAGGGGCGATCACCATATTCCACTTGATCTAACCGGTGCTCGTGCATGTAGTCCCGCAGAATGATCACCGTATTTTCCATCAAAGGCACGACGCGCATTTTACGGCCTTTCCCCAACAATCGAACCTGTGCGGGGGTCTCAAGAGAAACATCTTCTGCAGAGAGATCAACAATCTCTTGTACTCGAGCACCTGCGTCGTAAAGCAGACTGAGCAACGTTGCGTCACGTCGACCATCTCGCGTATTCAGGTTGGGTTGTGACAGAAGTTCTGTGAGTAACTCTTTAGAAAGGTAGCCAACAGCCGGTTTGGTATAACGACGATAGGGAATAGCCAATATTTTTTGGCGCTGAAACAAATACTCCGGCTCTTCTGACTGAATGTACCTGAAAAATGCATGCATGATGGCCAGGCGTTGATTTATGGTACGCGGTGAACAGTGCCGTTCGTGTTCCAGATGATCCAGAAACGCGTCGATAAATGCGGCATCAATCTGCTCCAGCTGAAGACGCTCTAGCGCAATGCCTTTATCATCTCGGCAGTACCTTAAAAACAGTACAAACGCATCTCGATAAGCCTTGATCGTATTGGGGCTCATATTGCGCTGTGCTGCGAGGTAATGGGTCAAATACGTTGTCAGATGCAGGGAGAAATCAGTTGGTTTCATGAGTGAGCCCCCATCGGAATGACATCGCCAAATGCATGATTGACGCGCATTAAAATGTCAGGGAAAAACTCTTCTGTCAGATGAAGATAGTGCTGTGTGCCTCTCAGATGTGCATGTCCCAAATAAGTTGCCAGTAACGGCAGCTTTGCATTAAGGTCTACGCCTTCCTGGTACCAGCGCATCAATGTGTGAACGGCAAAGGTATGTCGAAGGTCGTGTAAACGTGGGCCTTTTCCTCGCCCACCATACGGTATATTACTTTGAAAAAGTAGTTTCCGAAACTGCTGGGAAACCGCCGAATAACTGCATCTTTTCCCTGTCAGCGATGAGAAGAAAAAAGCCCCCGGTGAGCGCTTCTCCATGGCGGCTTCATATTTTTTTAGACGAGCAATCAATGAGGGTGCGGGCGGTACAAGGCGATCTTTCAGGAGTTTTCCTTCGCGGACAGTGATTAAACCGCGATCAATATCTACGTCTCTGACACGCAGGTTCAGCACCTCGTTAATACGAAAGCCACAGCCATAGAGAAGATAAAATATCTCTGGCATGACAAGGTGGCGTATGGGGGATTGAGCCGATGATGCGATCTGCTTAACATTGCTGAAGAGCCTACAAATCTCCTCATGAGTAAAGATGTAGGGCGTAAAACCGGAACTTGGATTAACCAATAAGGCGGAGTCTGGCACGTAGGCTGAATATCCGAGGCGTATCAAGAACCGAGCAAATTTCCGGGTCAGGCAAATCCGATGCTGCTGGGTAGAGTGTGCCTCATTATCCCGTTTGGCAATCCATGATTTCGTTATTGATTTAGGTAGCTCAATAGCATCAAGCCGGCATTCAAATAAGTACTGATCAAGATGTTTCAGACCGCCTGAGCCAGCGTTGTAGCGGTAACCACAGGCACGCATTTCCCGAATGTACTGCTCCATCAAAGGGCCAAGAATACTTTTAAACGAAGGCATGATTTGATTACTGGACATTGCACACCTCCACTGGATCAAGGGCGACACTGCGTAGTCCCTCGATATCTACTTTGGCATACAGCCGAGTGGTATGGGTTGAAGAGTGACCCAAAATATCCGATATCGTTTTCAAAGGGACTTGTTGCGCCAGTAATTGCGAGGCGCAACTGTGTCGCAATGAGTGCAAGCCGCTATGTTGCGATGAGCGAAACGTAATACCAGCGGTATATCGCCAATGGGACACGATGTCGTGCATGCGATTCATTTCCGGAAAGGGTTCAAACGGTGATCGCAGTTTAAGAAAAACTTCTCGGTACTTGGTTTTTGGTCGAGCCGTTTCCAAATAACTGATCAAGGCTTTTCCGATCTCTTCGGTCATCGGCAATGACAGCGGCGTCTGTGTTTTGGACTGCACAATATCTATACGAGCCGCCTCCCAGTTAAGGTTGTCCAATGTCAGGGTTCTAATATCTCCCACACGCAAGCCAAGGCGACATGCCAGTAATAAAATCGCATAATCCCGCTTTCCTCTGGGTGAGCTACGATCAACTGCATCCAGCAGTTTTTCAACGAGTTGTGGATCCCATACTGAGGGAATAGTCGCATCGCTGGGCACTCGCACAACGGGTAAACCTTGACTGAGATCTTTGAGTAAAAGGCCTTGTATAAAGAGGTACTGCAAAAATAATCGTAATGCCGACACCAATCTCGAAACGGTTCTTGGCGTATAGTGGTCTCGTGTTGCAATAAACGCTGACAAATCCAGTGCGGTGACTTGATCCAGGGTGCAGGTGTTGTGTGTCCCCAAAAAATCCATAAATATTCTAATGTCTTTGATTACCTCGCGAATCGTAGACGGTCGATAATGGCGTCGTGTTTTACAAAAACCTTCGTAATCGTGGAGCGTTTTCTTCATCGCCTCAGGTATTCGAATTTGTCGCGTATCGGTAACGTAGCGCTCGATATTTCCATTCTTGGCAAAGCTCACTAAAACGAACGTCATAAAGGGGATATGGCGTTGCCAACTCATATGAAGTCCTGGTAAATAACCGTCTTCCAGTTGATGATCTTTAATGAAACTCGCCGCGAGATTTTCTGATAGGGTATTTCCTGGCTCGGCCTGCTGGGAAAATACGATGAGTTGCTCCCAAACAAGGCGATATCGACGTATTGATCGCCTGCTGTAATCAAGATGACCGAGTTCATTTAAGGCTTGTGATACAAGCACGGTTAGTGGTGTATTACAAAGGGGTGTTTTATCTGATTGCGTCATGGTAGACCTCCATATTTTAAGCGGCCAACGGTGGCCGCAGGAGGATCAATTCTGGAATGTTATGTGCAGTAATCCAAGCAGAAAGCCTTATAGAATCGGGGTATTAGAGCGTAACTTTACATAACGTTTTACGACCCTAAATACACTTTATGTACTGCTACACATAAGGTTTATCTCGGCCGATAATCAACTCTCTCAGGCAAATCGCTCAAAGGGCTCCGCCCTGGCCGCTGAGCCTTCCCGCCCTCGCCGGGAGGCAGATGGGCCAGCGAACTGGCCCATCAACAAAAGGGTATCAAGAGCTCCCGGTTCAATGACTACTCGCCGCAAGCGGCTGCGTTCCTCATTGAGCCGGCAAAGATTGATTGCTATTGATGGAAAAATAGCAAACATAACTAAACCCCAGTTATCTTAACAATTCCTCGGCGGTCGCTTTTCAACCATCCTATAACCTGATCCACCAGTGCGTTGAGAGGCAGTTTGGTTTTACCAATTACCGCACACTCCCAAATCATCATTACACGCCAATCTTCACGAAGGTAATAATCTAGATTCCGTCTATCCCTAGCAACATTGGCCTCTATTTTAGAGGCCCAAGTTGGTGAGAGCTTCCGATCAGGATTGAATAAATGGCAATTGTGCTTATGCCAAAAACAACCATTTATTAAAATAATTGCCCGGTATCTGGATAGCACCAAATCTGGCCGGCCTGGTAAGTTTTTACCATGTAAGCGGTACCTGATGCCTTCTTTATACAATGCTTTGCGCACGATCAGCTCGGGCTTTGTATCCTTGCCTTTGATAGCGGACATTATTCGTGAACGTGCAGGATCAACCACCTTAAGCCTACCTCAGTCATATGCAAACCAAATACAACCCTCTACTATTAGTGAGCCCAGCACTACTCAACGACTAATCTAGCAACTTTGCGGTATAACTCTTCCTTCAGGTAATCTTTATCCTCGCTAAAATGTAACGCTCTATGGCAATTAGGGCACAAAGCAACAGCATTTGAAACTGTATCTGATCCAGCATCAGCTAATTGACGTACATGATGAACTTCTAGGTATGGATTCCCCCCAACAGATTTAAATGGAGCATCATTCCCACAAGCTTCGCATTTCTCATTAGCATTTTTCAAAACCCAAGCCTTTACCTGTGGATCACGAGAAAAAGCCGTGACTGGTGACGTAGATTTTCTAGGGTTGTAGACTCCACTAGGCTCAGCAAGGTTAATCTTTTCCTTATGCAGTAGAACCTCTGCCTCAAACTCTATAACTGATAATCTGGAACTTCCTTCCAGCTCATTGATTAGCTGCTCAATAATCTTGGCATTAGTGGGACCGGTGTTTTTAGCGGGTCTCAACCCCTGAATCCAATCCCTACCCATTAAGGAATAAACATAGGATATATTTTGCATTCGATACTCAAATGCTTTTTCAGTACGCCCATACTTTTGGGACAGTTCGCGATAACACTGCTTTTTAGATATTTTTTCCCCAGAACTTAGCTTTGCTCGCATATCGATGTATGCAGAAACAGAAGCCTTTAATTCATCCCTGCTCCAAGCAGTGTTACCCTCAGCCATCGTTTAAAAGTTACCTTCAGCTACTTGAAAACAGGTAAGACCAAGTGATCGCCACATTTTGACCACTTTGTCCCTATCATCAAAGACACACAAAACTTCTTCTCTATAATTGGGATAATGCTCTTTAAGCCAGATTTGTTTCAATTCTTCATCCGGTGTGTAGCACCCCGCCTCTCTCATGGTAAGTTCATCGTATTGCACAGAATGGTTTTGAAGCCAATCAACCGTTTCATCATAAGCAATCTTCCCTCTGGCAGAGAAAATATGCACCAGATAGCCCGAACTCCTGAGGGCGTTCACAGAATGAATAACAGGGAGGTTAGGAGCATCATCCGAGCAAGCGAGGAAAAAAGAATCCCAATCAGGGGCTGAACCGTCTTCAGGGTAAATATAGTGGTAACGATGCTTATTCAAGGCGACCGTTCCATCTAAATCAACAATTACAACTTTTTTCGACATATGTACCTATCAGGTTAACTACACTAGATTTTTCTCTATGTGCTCAACAGCTTCAAGAAGTTCATTTCTCAGCCTCTTAAACTGTTCAAAGTCATATTCAACGGGTCCATCTCGACCGTGCAGCACCATTTTTCCTTCGTTTGTATACTCGTCCTTTTGGTGCGCCAGATTATTTCTCTCTACCTGAACCTTGTGAATTGTAGAATTGTTATCAAGAACCAGGTATGGGCTACTATTTTTTCCAAATTCAGACCGAAGCATAATTCTAACCACATCAAAATTTGTCGAAAAATGATCGCCCACAGCAGTAACAGGACAGGTTAACTCCTCAATTTTCTTCTGTTGTTTTGTGATGCTTTTAAGTAATCTAGCTTTAAGGCTATTCAAGAATTGAGAGGCATCGTCAGGTGTCTTAGATTCAACTCTTGATATCAAAATCTCTCTCAAAGAGTTATCTAGGGAGCTTGTCGCTGACATAGCCACACCCCTGATATTATTAATATCAGACATTCTCTTAATATGATCTTCGATAAGGGGTTCTATTTCGTCAAAAAAATTGTCTCTGTGTATTACAAAAACCCCGTCGACTTTTTCTTCATAAAGATACCGCCTCAAGTCATCAGGAACTTTTCCACTGTAAAATATCATATCCGTGTAAATCGAAGCTCTTAACTTGGTCGCTATTTGCAACCCTCCAGCACTCGCAGTTCCTAAATCATAATCAAAAATAATTAGATCATACGGATTATAGCTATCGAGCCTGTGGGATAGCTCGTCGATTTCACCTTCGGTAATACCAGTTCTACGCTCAACTATCGGGATAAAACCATGCTCGCGAACAAGCCCGCATATACTTTGAATATCGTCTTCAATATATTCAAACTGATCCTCAAACCATAGCACCTTATATTCTAACTTCATGACTTCCTAAATCTCATAACCAATTTAAATCCCTTTAGAGGTTGATCTTCTGACACCACCAACTCCCCACCCATTCTTTCTACCTGCTTTCTACTATGATAAAGCCCTAGACCTGACCCTCTTGTTTTAGTAAAACCTTTTTCAAACACTCTATCAGGCTCACTAATACTCCGATCAAGTCCTCGTCCATTATCTTCAACAACAACCTCTAAAACTGATGACTCCGGTTGATTGATTTCAAAAATCACTTGAGATGCCCTAGACTTTTTAGAGTTATTCACAAGATTATCCAACACCATCCCTAATTCAATTGGCGTAAACCCAATCACAAACGGCTTAGAGTTTAAAGTAGAAGATATATTTATTCTGTGATTGTATGCTGTTGATACCTTCTCCAGGTACTGCTCAATATACAAACAAATATCATCTTCAATTTCAGCGGAATCAAGTTTGAAATTCGCAAATGTTGCAAATCTTGAAGTCGTAATTAGCTTTTCAGAAATTTCCAATAATTCTGACAGTGTCTGGGAGGCTTCTTCCAAGCTATATTTATTATCACCTGAATATATTTTCTTTAGTGAAGAACTTATTTTCTGCTTACTAGAAGATGCATATATAACAATCTGATGCAAAAAACTCTCTAACTGTTCTTTATCTCTTGATTCAGTTGCCACCAAAAAGAGGTTTCTCTTTTTCTCTTCTTCAAACTCTTTTTGGGCAACGTCAGCTTTTACTTCAGCTTGTAATCGCTGCTCCTTCTCTTTTAACGCACCAATTTCTGCTTTTCTTCTAGCATCCGCCTCTTGATCCGCAAGCCTTAACGCCTCTTCCTCAGCGTTCTTTAATTCAATGAATCGCTTTCTTGCTGATTCGATACTACTTTTTAAATCAGTGTTATCAGTTCCATCAGCTAAACCTTCAAGCTTAATTAACGATTCTTCGAAATAGGCGGACTTCTCACTCAACACACCGACTAAATTATCGTTGTATTCTATCAACTCGATTGAATCAGATCGGGACAAACTCCCTACAAGATCAATAATTCTAGTTCTATTTTCATCAAGCCCCATCCTCTTAGAGGTATCATGCAGCTTGTCAAGCTTGTCCTTCCAGGTGACCCCAACAACGTAATTTTCCAAACGCTTGATACAATAATCCCACACACAATCATTTAACTGCTTTGCAGCGACTGTTTCAATCAAACCTTTATCACGGCTAGACGCCTCTTTAAACTTCTCTTCTGGACCAAAGATATCAACTCTCCCCATGATATCTCGAGTACCAAAATAACGCGCATAACCCTGCTGCCTTCTAAGATCGATTTCCCATGTGTCATCACCTACTTCACCAACAGGAAATACTCTAAAACCATTTCTAAAAAGAAAGAGAGAGCCAAATTTAGTTGATGCTAATGACATTCGTCTTGTAAAGGTTGATTTGGCGGATTTATTCAGATAAAAAAGCTGGCAGTTAAAGTCACTGCCTTTCAACTCCGGAAACTTTTCCGCCGATTCTTTTATCTTATAAATCAACTCACCTCGGTCAACAAGTGAACTATAGAAATACCCATCCGAATTAAGACTGACTTCTATCGATGTTGTTTTATTTCTCAGCGTCTCAAATATTCGATTTCTAATTGAGCCATTTACAACATCAACAAAGTCCTTCTCATTAGCTTTCTCTTCTTCCTTTTTATCCTGTTTAAGCTCCCGCGTGCAGTGCAATCTGATATCAAAAGAAGAAGAGGCATCACCAAATGGATCTATTAACTTGGTAAGATGGCTTTTGAGTCGAAGAAGTTTATTACGATCCCAAGACTCGGGCTGACGAAGATCAGACATTTCCAGAATAACACCATGATCCAGAGCCCTTTTTTCTGGCGGCAATAAAAAGTCATCAATCTCGTCATGACTTATTTTTATTTTTTCAAAGATCGTTTTTGAGTTTTTTTCAAACCTTCCCCAATCCACCTCCAAAAAATCTACTGCACCAAGGCTTTCAGTTCTTGTTTGCAACTTGAGTTTTCCACCTAGTCGATCACAAGAAAAACGACCAACTCCCTTATTTCCTGCATAAGTACGTCCTTTGGATGAATCTTCTGTACCATCTTGTTTTGCCGAGTAAGCAACAAATAACCACTTTTCCGTTATATCCGAATAAGACATCCCCTTGCCGTCATCAACAACATATATTTTGGGGTCTATCTTATTGGAGAAGTCAAAGATTATGTCTACTTTGGTAGATCCAGCATCAAAAGAATTTTTTACCAATTCAAATATTGCCACAAAATCGTTGGTAATTAGGTCTCTGCCAATAACGGACTTTAAGGCTGAGCTAACTTTAAAATTTAGTTCTTTTGGCATCTATTAAACCTATAACCTTCCATGTTGAAGTTTGCTGATTAAAGAGCCTAAGATCTCACCTAAAAGCGGCGGAACTGCATTCCCGACCTGAGTGTATCTAGGACATTCTTTAGTCCTATCTTTTCCGCCTGTCGTATATTTACCCTGAAATTTAAAGTCATCTGGGAACGATTGTATTCTCGCGCTTTCTCTTACCGTCAAGATTCTTGGTTCTTTGTAATGCAATATATCATCAGGGAGTGTAGTAATAGTCTTAGATGGCTTTTTAGGATCGAGAACACAAATTGCTTGCTTTCTCGTGCCGACAATCTCCCTTTCATACTCACTCAGAGTAACTCCTGGGCGAGAGATTTCTTGAATTAACTCAAATTTTTCGATGGTTGATTGTTTGTGTCGGGCTAAGCGCATACTACAAGGTTTCACCCCGTTAAGCCCTTTTCGCATTAGAGACTGATAAGCTGTCAAATTATCGGGAACCTGATAATCCAATTGCTTGAAACCTTTAACAGGAGAACCTGAGTGTTCAACTAGTTTTGCACCTCTGCGGCGAGTTTCTAAGTCACTAATAGCATCTTTTACTGCAACAGACTTTTGCGGAAGCCCCTTATCCTTGAGAAAACCCTCACGGAGATCATCTAAGAGATTGAAAGGATTTATACCTTCATTACCCTTGATAAGATCCTCACGAATCCCAATCATAATAAAACGGGTTCTCTGCTGTGGCACACCAAAATCTTCGCTGTGCACATAATTTTTGAAGACCTTGTAGCCTAGCTTTTCAATCGATTCCTTTACTATTTGGGAATAAGGAATTTTTTTTGCTTTACCGACACCATTTTTGAAAACAGCGTTAAAACCCCTCACGTTTTCGAGCAAAAGAAACTTGGGTTTAATGATCCCAACCATCTTTATGTACTCTTGAGACATTTTATTTCTTGGGTCATTTGAATTGCGCATTCCCGCCAGAGAAAACCCTTGGCAAGGTGGTCCACCAGCAATAAGGTCGACTTTCCCCTTTAACTTAGCAAGCTGATTGGGGTATTTCTTGAGCAACTTTTGAATAGTTGTAGCTTCCTGTGGAAGCCATTTTTGCCAATTGAAGTGAGCGTACTTACCTTCCTTGTCAATCATATTGTGTTTAAAGGTTGAAAAAGCCATAGGGTCTTTTTCAACGGCAAACAAACCTTGCCAACCTGCATAACCCAGTCCTAGGGAGAGGCCTCCACAACCAGAAAAAAGATCGATATAAGTTCCAACCGAAGGTTTATTTCTATCATCCATAAAAAATATATTCCTGCTGAAACTTAAAGTTCATCAATAACGCAGACACAGTTATCACCGTCAAAGCGAACCTTGCCTGAAGATAGCAACGCCTGCTCAAGGGCTTTCGCGGTATTAATTTGCGCACCACGCCCTTTTTCAAAATTAGAGACTGTATTTGGCATTACATTCGCCTTTTCAGCTAACTGCCGCACAGTCCAGTCAAGGGCGACGCGCGCCATTTTACACTGCCTTGGGGTCAAAACGATACCTTATATTGATATTTTGATACAAATTATTGATTTATTGTTTTGTATCACTTATGATATGTCATATCGATAGTTTGATACAAATATACATTTGTGTCTCTCGATTATGCAACAGCTCCTGAGTCTGGAGCTTGCCTTAGCCGTTGCGCCCACCCGGTAAGTTCGCAGCTCACCAGATGGACGACTAATCACAACAGATATCGGAGTATCAGTTATGACCGAACCGAATTGTAATCGAATCGCGCCTAAAGCGCTTCCCAGCTATTCCATTATCGCTAACCGCCCGTACGGTGGAGGGTTGAAATGACTAAACGATACCCTACTGTTGACTGCCTTGAACCGAATTGTGTATTGCCGCGCCATCCATTCTTTGGCACGCCTAAAGACCAAGCTAGCTTTGTCGACTGCATTGATGCTATTGACCGTGTTAAAGCAATGATCGAGTTATGTGACTTTCTGGAATTAGACGATAATCGTGGAGGCTTATCACCCAGGGCAGCATTTGGATACTACTGGATCACCGTACTTACGCGAAGCACTCTCTCTTATGTCAGTGACCGCTTGATGTTACTGGATAAACAAAAGACGAAGAAGCACAAGCAGGAATCGGCCTACCTTTCCGCTCTGGTTAAATCGCTCCATAGCCTGGGCCGGGAGAACCGAGAACGCTTCCTGAATGTAACCGTTCATTCTGAGACGTCATTGATATTACGATCCAATACTGATCGTAGTGGATTATCAGCGAATCGTTCTTTCCAAGCTCTTGGTGTTAGCTCTCCAACTTTGCTGGCCGGATGCTCGCTAACTCGTTGCAAAACATCCGTTAAATACCTGTGAGGGTTGATACCCTGTAATTTACACGTACTGATCAAGCTTTGGATAATGCCAACATGTTCCGCCCCCAGCTCTGTCCAACAAAATAGCCAATTTTTTCTCCCCATAGGAATAGGTCTCAGCGCACGCTCAAGGTGGTTGGTATCCAGTGGGACATCGGGGTCCTCTAGAAATACGCGTAACTCAGACTCCCTATTGCGAACATAATTTAGCGCTTTGCTTAGTGGATGGGCCGGGGTGAGATCATGGCGCTGGCATTGTTTGTGACACCAGCTATAGAGCTCATCGACGAGCGGCTTGCTGTTCTCTAAACGGTATTGACGTTTCTGATCGCCAGACAGTGATTGCTCTTGAATCTTTTTTTCACCCTGGTATAGCTGGCCAATCAAATCCAGCGCCAATGCTATTTCTTCAGGGCTTGATGATTCGGCCTCAACAAACTTTCTACGACTATGTACCCAGCACTGGGCATGGGTCACCCCTTTGGTTTTTTCAACATAACGTGCATAGGCCGCATAACCATCGGTTATCAACGTACCTCGAAACTGCGCCTGTAAGGTCGCTTCAATCTGTTGCTTGCCCCGGCTTCGATTATAGGTAAAGGCAATTTCATGATCCTCCCCATAAATGGGCCAGAAGTACGCTTGCTGCATTTTCCCTTTTTGTTTTCTCCCGGCTTTTATCGGCGTTTCGTCCATCGCCAATACTTTGCTCAGTAGAATATGCTTCAATTGGCTCTCTACAATCGGTCTCAGCAGCTCAATCGCCCGTTTCACCCAATTGGTTAGCGTAGACCGGGCAACAGTGATGCCCGCTTGTTCCATGCGTTGGTGTTGGCGGTGTAAGGGCAAGTGATAAAGAAACTTGTCGAGTAATAAACCGACCAACACACTGGTATCGGCAATACTATTGTCCAGTACCTGATCGGGCATAGGCGTCGTGGTCAGCGTTTGCTCTTTCTTGTGCTTGATGACGGGTATTTCGTATTGCAGTACCACATAACTGGAAGGACGCTGGGCCAGTTTGTAGCTGACCTTGGTATCAATGATCTCGTAGTCACCAGCGTTCTCACCCTCAAGCTCAGCGGGTGTTACTGCAATCACTTCAACGGGCACTTCATCAGTAAAGCGTAAGCCGGTATCGGTAGCACAGTCATCGGAGCGTTGTTTTTGGGCTTTGCCTCGCTGGTAAGTAATCTGGATCTTATCGTCTTTAACGGGGTCGGTGGCGACAGGTTCGCCCAGCAAACTGGGCTGGTGCGGATTATCGACAGGGCGTTTTTCCGATTTCTGTCCAAACAGCTGTTTTTCAAACCACTCGACACGCTGTTTTAACTGCTGGTTTTCTTCGCGCAAAAAACCTACCTCGGCTTCCAGTGAAGGAGGCGAGTCCGGGGTGGTACTATTGATGGGTTCGCGGCTTTCCATAGCCGTGGATTATACTCGAACCGTCTTATCTTTTGTGTTGATAGCGTTTATATTGCCGGTGTTTTTCTATTTTTATGCCCTCCAGTAGCAGTTTGAGCTGTACCCAGCTCAACGCTTTTTTACCCTCCGACTGAGGATGAGAATTGAATTGCCCCTGCTCCAAGCGCTTGCTCCAAATACAGTAACCGCTTCGATCAAAGTACAGTACCTTCATCTGGGTTTTACGTTTATTAATGAAGGCAAACAGATGGCCACTCAGCGGATCTTCTTGCAGCAGGTTTTTGACCAAAGCACTGAGCCCATCAAAGGATTTACGCATGTCGGTGGGCTGGGTGCATAACCAGATACGAATATCAGCCTCGGGGAGAAACATCAGTGGCGATTCAGTGTCAGTGAAAGTCCATCACCCAGGTTAAGAACCACTGTCCAAGTTGAATGATTCTCTGAGGAGCCCAACGCCGATATATCAATAAAATCAGGGTCCGAGGTCGCTGGTATTGTCTTGCCAGCGTCATCGACACTGGCGAGGCGTTGTCGCCACTTATAAAAACTGGCATTGCCGAGACCGTGCTGTTCACAGAAAGCGGGAACGGATAAACCACTTTGCTGCCATTGATCTATGAAGGCTTGCCATTGTTCAGGGCTGCGGCGGGTATATTTTGGGAGGGTATCTGTCATGGGTGTTGCCTCGTGTCGGGATCATTCAGTGAGGCAAATATATCGCGTGAAGATTAGGGAGAAAATAACGTTTCAGAATGAACGCTTACTCCTGAATAACGCCTCCTCCCAGATGAATATAAAGCGGTCAGCGTTGGATAGGTTTGTTCGTAAAAGGAGCAAGCAATAATTAAAATGCTGTCGCCCAAAAAAACTACCGAGTAAACCTCGGTAGTTGCCTTTCTGGTAACCCGTTTATTATCACCAAGCTATTTAATATGTCGACGGTATCAACATAACCACATTTTATGTCGATATTTCTTGAAAACGTCGACACATTCAACCTCTTAACTTTAGCTGCCTATTGCCTGCCCTATGAATCGCTGAAAATTCCTAGATAGTTGGCCTTACACTCCTTTCTTTCTCAATAATTGCCATTTTTGAGAAGGTCAGGATCAATTACTCAATTTGAGGAAAAAATGAGCGAAGAGCGAATATGTATAATTTTCGCTTTTTTCTATACATATCTTGGCTTCATGTATAGAAAATCACTATATGCTCGCTGGTGCTGATAGCGGCTGATTGGCTACTAGCTTTCCGTCTAATTGACTGGTTTGGCACCTACAGCTATCAAAATAGATAAAAATGATAGCTACAGTAACCAAGCACCCACAGACAACCCGAACCATGCTTCCGAGGGTTAAATAGCCGGGTAAAGAAGGAAGCAAACTTGAACCGGCAGGTATTAGGATCTTTTGTGGGACACTGGAAGTAACACAGCGATTTTTGGATTTTTCGAATAATTCAATGAATACAATTGGTTTCCTATTTTTCAGGCGTCCTCTCCTGGCACCTTATCAATATCGACGTCTGATAAAACCAACC